>ULTX01045340.1_pt1 | contig 33538 bp, 28 predicted proteins | sample 1958041 | NCBI WGS metagenome assembly ULTX01 (sample SAMEA4835747, study PRJEB28245) | human gut metagenome | biome: gut microbiome; material: fecal sample | place: Denmark | collected 2008
TCTATTATAGATAAAGCGAATAGAATGATAATCAATAAAATATAATCCACACTTGTTTTATAAATCACTCTATCTCTTATAAAGAGATGGAGTGCCTGTGATATATCTTTAAGACACAGCATATTATACATTTCTGGAAGTTTTTCTACTAAAACATCTTTTTAGGTATTTAGTTAAAAAATCAAATTTTATACACAGATTCCTTCTCTCTTTATAATAGTTTTTATACCTTTGTCATGAAAAATCCATCTCTTCAGAAGAGATAGACCTTAAAAGACAGAAAACCAATGGACAAACTGCCCAGAAGCTATTATTATGAATAAAGTTCCAAACTTCATTTATAAAAGAGAGGTGCATATGAGTTCAATAAAAAGAAATCGAAACACCAAACCCAACATAAATTAGAAAAAGTCTCGATGCCACTGTATAGTACAGATACTTCTTCTAAAGTCATTAAGGACAAATTTCAGAACGAGCCTCAAAATCCAGGTCCGGAAGAGAAGATTTGCCCTCAAGACAATCAAACTAACTCTTGGTGCTACCTTTTTGTCCATTATGCCAAAGTAGAAACTATTAATGAAAAACTAATATTAAAATTCAAAACATTCATTCATAAAAGTATTGCATACAAACGTGGTAAAAGCCATGTGAGGAAAACAGAACGGCCTACCATATCAGGTCTTATTTTCATTCAAGGAAACAGCCGGGAAATACAAAACTATCTGAACCAGATAGCAATAGATCTGTATCTAGTAAAGGATTGCAGTACCAAGAAAATAGCAATTATTCCTGATCGCGTCATGCAACCTTTCATGCAGCTTTCCCAAATAAATCCTCATCACATTCGCTTTATGCCCCATTCCTTTGATTATTATTCCCCAAACCATACACTAATTAAAATAACGTCCGGAGTTCTGACCGGTATGGAAGGTTATTGCATCCGTATCGCCCGCGACAAGTGTCTGGTTACTACCGTCGGCAACATGACCGTAGCTATCGGAGGAATCAGTAAAGAAAGTTTTGAGAATGTTGACGAATACATCCGCCAGCGACAAGAAACACAAAACGGATCCCAGGCTCTCACATATAAAGATGAATTCGTTTCATTTCAGTCGGATATTGCCCAATGTTTTTTTTATCCCCAAAACCGTCTTGACCTGATGGTTTTGGCCCAAAGCCTGGAACAATGGATCATGAAATCCCGATACTGGATGTTGACAGAAGAATTATCGAATGCAGCTCAAGTACAGTTACTAATCCTAAAAGGGATCGGAAAATACTGTGAAAAGATATATTATAAGCTCCAGCCGGGAGAACTAAAAGAAATGGACAATCTGTGTCAGGAAACTCATAAAATCATAACGGCCATTGCAGAGCGATATGCCGACACCCAGCCGGAGCAGCAACAAAAACTGATAGCTGATGAACAAGCTATTTGCAAACGCTATCCGTTCCTGCCAATTTCCAAACTCTAAAATTATTAAAAGATGATCATAGCCGTAGACTTTGACGGAACCATCGTGGAACACCGATATCCACATATCGGGAAAGAGATTCCTTTTGCCATTGTAACTCTCAAACAATTACAGGCAGAACATCATCAACTGATACTCTGGACCGTACGCGAAGGTAAATTACTGGACGAGGCAGTAGAATTCTGCCGGGAAAGAGGTCTGGAATTCTATGCAGTCAACAGCAACTACCCGGAAGAACAGGCTAAAGAAAACCCCTCTACTCCTTGCAGAAAACTCAAAGCCGACCTGTTCATTGACGATCGCAATGTAGGCGGACTACCGGACTGGGGAGCTGTTTACGAAATGGTTACCCACAGATGGAGTTATGAACGCTATGTTCAGGGACTTCAGGGAAATGAAGAGAAAAGAAAGACATCATTTTGGAAACGCCTGATCAGCAGTAAATAAATGACTACACAACAGGAAAATACAAAACGATAACTCCAGAATACAAGTATTGATATGTCTGTTTCAGATAAGAAAAAAGCAGAATGTTGCGGATGTAATGCTTGTGCGGAAATATGTCCTAAGCATTGTATTCAAATGATTGAAGATGCCAAGGGATTTCTTTATCCTCAGGTAGATTCTGCAATCTGCATTGAATGTGATGCATGCGAGAATGTATGTCCTTTAAATACTTCCAACCTATCGTTAAGAACTCCTTTAAAGGCTTTTGCGGCCTGGAATAAGAACCGTCAGGAACATTTGGCAAGTTCTTCCGGTGGAGCTGCTTACATATTGTCGTCATACATTTTAGATAAAGGTGGTGTTGTTTATGGTTGTACTTCTGATGGAATAGATATACGCCATATTCGAGTGGAAGATCATACGGATTTATCTAAACTCCAAGGCTCCAAATATGTGCAAAGCAATGTCTGTGGCTTGTTCAAGGAGGTGAAGAGGGACTTAAAAAATGGGAAACCGGTTCTGTTTATTGGAACTCCCTGTCAAGTAGCAGGATTGAAAAATTATATAAAGCATGTGCCAGAACATTTGTATCTTGTAGATTTGATTTGTCACGGTGTTCCTTCACAGAAGATGCTGCATGATCATATCAAACATGTGGCAAAAGGGCAAAAGATTCAACACATCTCTTTTCGAAAGGGAAATAGTTTCATTATTTCTTTTAAAGCGCCAAATTTTAGTCACAATGCAGATGTGTGGGAAGAACCTTATAAGGATTTGTATATGAAGGGATTTATGGACGGAATAACTTATCGATCAAGTTGTTACCAATGTCCTTTCGCATCTCCTTCAAGAGTGTCTGATATGACTATTGGCGATTTTTGGGGACTGAAAAATGCAGAAATTCTTCCTGAAGAAACTAGGGATGGCGTAAGCTTGCTTTTACCAATGACAGACAAAGGCTTGAATTTGCTACAAGCCGTAGAAAGTCATTTTCATATTATTGAACGCAGTGTTAATGAAGCTGTAGATGGGAACACCCAATTAAGACATCCGTCTATTCAGGGACGTAGATCACGTTTGTTCAATATTTTATATCCAATATTATCATTCGATATGGCTATGAATATCGTCTTGGCTGACCATAAGGCTATTTGGAAACTTAAAAATCGTAATTTTTAAAAATGTCAGTTGAAGCAAATAAAAGAGTTGTTAAGAATACGATTTTCCTGTACATCAGGACTTTCGTATCAATGCTTATTTCGCTATATACGTCCCGTAAGATTCTTGAAGCGTTAGGCGTATCGGATTTTGGTATCTATAATGTTGTAGGTGGTGTAATCACCATGCTCACGTTCCTGAATGGTTCGATGTCTGTAGCTACGCAGCGTTTTCTGACAGTAGAATTAGGTAAAAAAGAAAGAGGAAATTATAACCGCATTTTCAACATGACAGTGTTGGTACATATAGGTCTTGCGGCTTTAGTTCTAATTGCAGCAGAAACGGCGGGCTTATGGTTTGTTAATACCTATTTGAATATACCTGTGGAACGTATGACTGCAGCAAATTGGGTATATCAGGCTTCAGTTCTTTCTACAATACTTAGCATTTTGCAGACTCCTTATCATGCATCGATTGTATCGCACGAACACATGCACGTCTATGCTTATGTCGGTCTTGGAGAATCGTTCGGGAAATTATTCCTTGTATTGTTGCTGGTTGTTTATCCTTATGACCGTCTTATCTTTTGGGGATTCATCATGTTTTTCTTCCAGTTCCTAATGGCAATTATTTATCGTGTATATTGTATCCGACAATTTCCAGAATGTAAATTGCGCTTAAAATGGGATAGTTCTATCTTTAATTCAATGTTGAAATTTACAGGTTGGAACATGTTCGGAACTGTTGCGTGGATACTAAAAGACCAGGGGGTAAACGTTTTGATGAATATATTCGGTGGCCCAGTTGCTAATGCGGCTAGAGGTGTTTCTGGACAGATTTCTGGTGCAGTGCAAGGGCTTACCGGTGGATTCCAAAGTGCAGTGAATCCACAAATTACAAAGAGGTATGCTGCCAATGATTCAGAAGCTACATGCAGGCTATTATGTGAGAGTTCCAAAATATCATATTTTTTGCTGTTCATTATCGCTTTACCGGTTATGATGGAAGCTGAATTTATTCTGAATTTATGGCTGGTAGAAGTGCCGCCAATGGCCTCTTTATTTACTCGAATTATCCTCATTGAAGCTTTATTGAGTGCTCTTGGAAATCCAATGATTACGTCACTAATGGCTACTGGAAATATCAAATGGTATCAAATTGTTGTGGGCTCATCGTTGCTGTTCATCGTTCCCATAGCCTATATATTCTTAAAAGTTGGTTTTCCAATAGAAACAGCATTGATTGTTTCAGCCTTGTTTATTTTTTTAGGAGATGTACTAAGGATCATATTTTGTAAAAAACAAATTGGCCTATCGTTACGGCTATATGGATGGAAAGTTATATTGCCAATTACTATTGTGACAGTTTTATCCGTCATACTACCATGGGTAATCCATTATAACCTGTCGGAGGGATGGACTCGGCTTATTCTTTCAACCGGCGTTTCTTGTCTAATTGTTTCAATTTTGGTTTATACAATAGGCTTGACGGCAACAGAACGTAACTTTATAATTACGGGTATAGCATCAAGAATAAAAAGAATTTTTCATCAAGCAGATTAATTATATGAAAAAGGTTGGCATCATAACATTCCATGCTTCTCATAATTACGGATCTATGCTTCAAGCATACGCCTTACAACAAGTTGTTTTGAGTATGGGATATGATTGTGAAATAATTAATTTTAGAAGTATAGCCCAAAAAGAAATGTATAAACCAATATTCTTGAAGGGTACGTTTTATGGGAAATGTGTGCGTTTTATAATACAAGCAACATATGCATTGGATATACTAAAAAAATATCGTCTATTCGAGTATTTCTTAAAAGAAGAACTAATTTTATCTCCCAAAGAATATACAACGTTGCATGATTTGGAAAATGAAAATTTCAGTTACGATTATTATATATCGGGAAGTGATCAGATTTGGAATGTACATGCCTATGATTTTAATTATGCCTATTTTTTGCCTTTTGTAAAATCTGGCAAACGTATTGCTTACGCTCCTAGTATGGGATCGCATCTCTGCATTGATAAGTATAGGGAGCTTAATAAAATCTTAAAATTATTGAGAAAATATGATGCTATCAGTGTAAGAGACATTGCAGGTTCGCAATATATAGAAAGTCTTATTAATAGACCTGTTCCAACTGTACTGGATCCAACATTATTGATTGCATCTAAAGACTATGACAAACTGATTAATAATAAACCATTAATTAAAGGAGAGTATATATTTCTTTATTCTCCATGGAGTAATGAAAGAGCTTTTGAAATGGCTTACACTTTAGCAAAAAAGTATAATAAAAAAGTCGTTATTTCTCAAGGATTAAGAAGTAAGTATGAAATGTTGAAGTGGGGTAGAAAATTCAAAATATATGCGGCTGTTGGACCTAAAGAATTTCTTAATTTATGTAAGAATGCTTTTATAGTTTGTTGTGACTCATTTCATGCAGTTGTCTTTTCTATTCTTTTTAAAAAATGTTTTTTTGTCCTTGATGGAATGAGCGATAATCGCATCTCAAATCTGTTACGAATAACCAATTTGGGAAATAGAAGTTTTTCTCTGTCTGATGACTATTTATCTGCTCCATTGCATATAGATTATACAGATGCTTTTAATAAATTGGAGATTGAGCGTGAAAAAAGTCAAGAATGGTTAAAAAAGAATTTAGATATATGTAAATAAATATTAATTTTCATTTTTAAGAAAATAGTTTCATGAGACACGCCTTTCTTATAATTGCTCATAACGAATTAAAAATATTAAATATACTCTTAACCATGTTGGATGATTCAAGAAATGATATCTATCTCCATCTAGATAAAAAGTGGCGACTAAGTATTCTTGATCTGTATCATCCTCAAAAAGCGAATTTATTTTTTTATAAGAAAAGGATGGATGTAAGATGGGGAGATATTTCTTCTATAAAACTTGAATTCAGATTGTTCCGGATGGCTTTTGAAAAGGGACCTTATTTATATTATCATTTACTTTCTGGTACAGATTTGCCTATAAAGTCCCAAGACTACATTCATGAATTCTTTCAGAAAAATTATGGAAAAGAGTTTGTCGGTTTTGCCCAAGGCGAGGATAATAGAATTGATTGCTTTAATAAAGTAATGAAGTTTCATTTATTTTCAAGACATCTTCACAATTCAAGCAAATTACTGGTAAACATCAGAACTAAATTAGAAAATATATTAAATAAACATTTAACTAGAAATTCTTCAATACCTTTTAAAAAAGGAACAAATTGGGTCAGTATCACCAATGAATGTTGTCAATATATACTGAGTAAAGAAAAAAAAATATTGAAAAGATTCAAATTCACAATATGTGGGGACGAAATTTTTCTTCAAACTTTAGTCTATAATTCTCCCTTTTATAAAAGGTGCTATAATCTTTCTGATGAATATGTAAGCAATCAAAGAGAGATCGACTGGAAAAGAGGAAATCCATATAATTGGACGATAGAAGATAAAGACTTTCTATTACACAGCGACAAAATTTTTGCAAGGAAGATTATTGAAAAGAATATAGATCTGGCTTTATGTATACAAAATCTATTCTATAAAGATTAATTAATATGGATCCACAGATTTCTATAATCATTCCTGTTTATAATTCTGGAAATACTCTTAATAGATGCATTGATAGTATTTTGAATCAAACTTTTACGGATTGGGAATTACTATTGGTAAACGATGGTAGCACAGATCGATCTGGAGAACTTTGTGATGAATATGCTTCAAAAGATCAACGAATTAAAGTCTTTCATAAAAAGAATGGCGGCGTCAGTTCAGCACGTAATACAGGTCTTGATAACGCAACAGGAAGTTGGCTTACATTTGTAGATTCTGACGATTTCATTGACACCACTTTCTTGGATTCTTTTATTAAATCACAATCATGTGATTTGTATATAACCGGTATTCAATTTATTAATAATACAACGACACTATTGCCCTCGGAAGAATATATAAAAATAGAAGATGTTATAGAATTAGATAACTTACTAAATAAACTCTATTTTACAGTTACTTGGGGGAAAGTATATAAAAATGACATTATACAACAAAATAAGATCAGATTTAATATTAACTTAAAAATAGGAGAAGATACTGATTTTGTGTTAAATTATTTATTATATATTCACGATATCAGATTCGTCTCAAAACCTTTGTACCATTTTTTTAATGATGAAAAGGGGAAAATAACAAAATACATTTTAACAGCAGATGAATATATTACTCATACCAATTCTATAAAAAGAAGTTTAGCAAGATTATGTAATAAACTAAATTATGAATTTCCTGTTACACATTCTGTATTAATGAAATATTATAGTCATTTATTTTATGTGCACTTAATGTCTATTTCATCATATACGATTTTTAAAAAAGAAGTTCGGAAATATAAAGTTTCTCATGTTGATTATTATCCTAAATCTCCACGAAATGCCTTTATGATGAAGTTGGCAAAAATATTTCCTATAGTAGTTTATCGTTGTTTTGCATATTATAATAGTAAATAGATATCCAATTGCAATATTGATTACCTTTTATTAGCTGATTCGTGTCTAAAACAAAAAATTATGAAAAAAGTATCCGTATTAATTCCTTGTTATAATGAAGAGGCTTCATTACCATTACTTTATATCGAATTGGTAAAAATTATGGATTCGTATAAATCATATGATTGGGAAGTTCTATTTATAAATGATGGATCTCGTGACAGTACACTCTCTTTCATTAAAGATTTACGTCGTAAAGATAGTAGAATATCTTATGTGGACTTATCAAGGAATTTTGGAAAAGAGAATGCAATGTTGGCAGGTTTTGATTATGTCACAGGAGATTGTATGGTAGTAATGGATGCCGATTTGCAAGATCCTCCATCCTTGATATTAGACATGATAAAATACTGGGAGGAGGGATATGAAGACGTATATGCCAAACGTAATGACCGGGGAAAAGAAAGTTGGTTACGGAAAAGCCTTTCTATATTATTTTACAAAATATTAAGACATTCAAGCCGCTTTGATGTATTGACTAATGTCGGCGATTTTAGATTATTGGACAGATCCTGCATTGAGGCATTAAAGAAATTGAGAGAGAATGAAAGATATACTAAAGGAATGTTTTGTTGGATAGGTTTTAAAAAGAAAGAAATTATATTTAATCGTGGTGATAGAATCGCAGGTAAAAGTAATTGGAATTTTAAGAGCCTTTTCAATTTAGCCATAGAAGGAATCACATCTTTTACCACCACACCTTTAAGATTCTCTACTATTTTAGGTTTTATAATAGCGTTCTTGTCTTTAGGCTTAATGTTATTTTATTTCATAAAAGCACTTATTTGGGGGGACCCGATCCAAGGATTTCCAACTCTAGTTGTAATTATACTTTTTTTAGGTGGTATACAGTTACTGTCTATAGGAATATTAGGAGAATATTTAGGACGAGTATTTAATGAATCGAAAAATCGCCCTGTTTATATAGCAAGAGAATATAACGGTAAAAAAATATATTGAATATGACTGAGGTAAAATATAAATATAGCGACTTAATATTTTTCTCATTACTCTTTATCGCTTTTTATCTATTAGACAGATTCAGCCCTTTCATTGCAGATGATTATGCGTATAAATTCTTTCGTGATGAAACTACTGGTGAACTAACTGTTGTAAATTCCATTATGGAAGCAGTCAGATTTTAGGCACATGACTATATGACGCATAACGGTAGGTTTATTGTTCATACACTGACCGCATATTTTTGTGGGAAATTAGGTGTTGAGTGGTTCCGAATAATTAATTCTATTGTATTTGTTTTATTGGTTTATGGAATCTTGAGGTTGATTAGAAGTGAATTTGGTAAAAGAAAGGTTGACAAATATATTATAGCTTTTATACTTTTTATGTTATTGCCATGTCCTGGTATGATTGTGTTTGGTTCTATAGCCATGTGTATTAATTACCTGTGGACTGCATGTGCGATAACTTATTTCATAATATTTTTCAAGTATTTTATGAAACAAGAAAATACGAGGAATAATAATCTGGTAAAGATTTCATGCTTTTTCGTCGCTTTATTGGTCGGTAGTTTGCAGGAAAGTTTTTCATTGGGAATAAGTGCAGCTCTGTTTTTTTATTATTGCTTTCATATCAGAGAATTCAAAGGGAGTGTATTATGGATTGTTTTGGGTTTCTGGCTTGGAACATTAATAGTGACTTTTGCACCTGGAAATTTTATAAGATTAGGTGAAGTCAACCAAATTGAAGGTGACTTTAGCCTGCTAAAATTGTTCTCGCATTTTTCCGAAGTCATTTTTAATGCAAAATTATTGGTTGTATTATCCTTTTCAATATTAATACTTTTTATAAAGAATAAAAGTGAGTTTGTGAAATTTATTACAGACAATGTCATTTATTTCTTGACAATACTGTTTTGTATCTTGGTGTCTCTTGTGGTTTTTTCTGGAGAACGTCAAGTTACATGTATCGAACTATTCTCTTTGATTTTAATTATAAAATTTATATTTAGGTATTGCTCTTGCATTATAGCCACTAATTATAAACTGATAAATTCGTTTTTTATAATTTTGTTTTTCTTATTCTATATACCTATTTACAATAACCGAGCTTATGCTTATGATATACTGGAAGCTCTTTATAAGAAGCCTGTGGTTGACAATACTATAGTTTTTCCTGAATATTGGGATCATATACGTAATCTGAATGGTAATTATTGGGGCAGTCATTTTACTCAAAGACTGGATTTTAGTGAAAGATGGATGTATCCAGCTTTTTCAAACTATATGTCCGATGGTAGAGACAGTGGACTGGTTACTGCCATATTAAATGAGAGCAAGGATAATATTGTTAAGAAGTTTATTGAAAATAATGTTGATGGGTGTTATCACAATGAGCAATATAAATATTTTGCTATAAGAACTCCTAAAGAAACACCAATCACAGTATTCAAAGAATATTATAAGCCATTCACCTTTTTAGGAAAAGTAAAATCTTATATACTAAATAAAAAAGATGCCAATTGTAGGAATACTGAAGTTTCTTCTTTTTTTGATGATGGAATATTTCGATATTATATATTGAATAAAAGATCTTATGAAATTACATGGATTTCTTTAAAATAATTTTTATATTTTAAATTCAAATGCTTTCCAAATCTGATACATTGCAATTAAAGGGTAGTGCAATACTGATAATGGTATTACTCCATTTGTTCAACAGGTCGGATTATGTTGAAAAATGTACTGTTGTAATAAACTTTATGGGAGAACCTTTAGTAAGTCAACTAGCAAAGTTTATGGAAATATGTGTGCCATTGTATTTGTTCCTTAGTGGATATGGTCTTTTTCTTCTATTTCAGAAAACTCATAATGTTTTTCCATTAAAAAGAATTTTGAAATTATATTTTATTTTTTGGACATGTTTCATGATATTTATTCCCATGGGATGTTTCTTGCTTCCAGAACAATACCCTGAAAATTGGAGAATTTTTATAGAAAACTTTACAGCGTGGAAAACCAGTTATAATTGGGAATGGTGGTTTATTTTTCCATATATACTTTTGTTATTAATTTCTAATACATTGTTTAAATACATACTTCGCTGGAACTTTATTACAAGTTTCTTTGTCTCTTGTGTAATTTATGTTGTGGCATATTTGGTTATATCTCTATATAAGTCGTTTTTGGTGGAATATTTCGCATTATTTAATTTTTTTGAGCTTTTAAGAATGGTCTGCAGTTTTATGTGGGGAGCTCTATTTGCAAAATATGATCTTTTTGCTAGAATAAAGACCTATATAAAACTTAATACATTATGGATTAATGTAATTATGGCTTTTATATTGGTTTTAATATTCATTATAAGGACTATAATTCCGATTCATGCTGCCAGTGTCCTTTTTATGGTAATTTTTGCTTGTTGTTTTCATATAATCAAGAAGTCTCCAAATGTAGAAAGCTTTTTCATGTTGATGGGAAAGCATTCAACTAATATATGGCTGGTACATACATTCTTTTGTTATTATTATTTTCATAATTTTATCTATGAACTCAAATATCCGATTTTGATATATATAACAACTTTAGGATTAAGCTTTATTGCTTCTTTGTTAATCAACAAAGTATATCAATTGTTGTTTGAAAGACTTACCAGTTATATACGAAATATATAATATTATGAAAATTATCGTTAACATGGCTTGTGGACTGGCTAACAGGATGTTCCAATACACATACTATCTTTTCCTTAAGAAAAAAGGATACAATGTGCAAGTAGATTTTTACCAGTCTGCAAAATTGGCTCATGAAAAAGTTGCATGGAATGATATTTTTCCTACTGCTAAAATAGAGCAAGCTTCTTTCTTAGATATTTTTAAATTAGGAGGAGGAACAAATATTCTTTCTAAAGTTCGTCGAAAATATCTGCCATTCTTCTCAAAAGTAATTAATATGCCTACAGCTTTTGATGCAAATTTTCCTATTAACAACATGAAAAGTCAATATATAATTGGAGTATTCCAAAATGCAGCAATGGTAGAATCAGTAGAGACAGAGGTAAGATATTGCTTCAAATTCCAATCTTTTGATAACGAACAGAATAAAAGACTGGAACAAGAAATGAAGACTTGTGAATCTGTAGCAATTCATGTCCGTAAAGGAAAAGATTACGAAAAGCGTGTATGGTATCAGAATACGTGTCCAATGGATTACTATAAAAAGGCTATTGATTTGATTACGAATAAAGTGGATACTCCAAAGTTTTATGTCTTTACAGATAATCCAGATTGGGTTAGAGAAAATTTTAAAGATATAGAATACACACTGGTAGAAGGAAATCCTTCTAGTGGATGGGGAAGTCATTTTGACATGCAACTAATGAGTGTATGCAAGCATAATATTATATCAAATAGTACTTATAGTTGGTGGGGAGCATTTTTAAATACGCATCCACAAAAGATTGTTGTAGGACCCAAGGTCTGGTTCAACCCAGACAGTTGTGCAGAATTTACCTCTGAAAGAATTTTATGCAAAGACTGGTTAGCTATATAAAATCAAGATAGAATGGAATATAAAGTTTCTGTAATAATACCAGTTTATAAGGTCGAGAAATTTGTTGAACGCTGTGTACGTTCTCTCATGGAACAAACAATGGATAATGTGGAGTATATTTTTGTAGATGATGCTTCGCCTGATGAAAGCATACATATATTATACAAAGTACTTGCTGACTATCCTGAACGAAGAGACCAGGTAAAGATTCTGACACATGAAATGAATAAAGGCCTGCCTGCTGCACGGAATACAGGATTAGCCGTGGCATCTGGGAAATATATATTTCATTGCGATAGCGATGATTTTGTAGAAAAAGATCTACTTTCTACATTATATGAAACGGCATGTCGCGAGAATGCAGATATCGTTTGGAGTGATTATTATATATCTTACCCTAAAAATGAACGCTATTTAAAACAACCTTCTTACAATACACCAGAAGAAGCTTTGAAAGGAATGCTCCATGGACGTATGAAATATAATGTCTGGAATAAACTTGCAAAACGAAACTTATACGTTGACAATCACATAGCTTTTCCAGCCGGATATGCCATGGGTGAAGATATGACAATGATGTTTCTTTTTTCATATGCACATAAAGTGGCATATATAGGAAAAGCTTTATATCATTACGTGTCAAATAGTGCATCAATGACAAATATGCCAAAGCCGAAACATTTAATTGAATTAAAATATAATTCAGATCGTGTACTCTCGTTTTTGGAAAAGCGTTATAAGGGCACGTGGCGTGAAGAAGGATATTCATTTATGCTTCTAATGAAATGGCCATTTCTGACAGGACATGACAGCAAATTATACCCACTTTGGAGAGAATGGTGTCCTGAAGCAAACATTCATATATGGAAACGAAAAGATGTTGCATGGAGAATACGTTTTGTAGAGGCTTGTGCAGCTCATGGTCAATTTTGGCTGGTTAAGTTACATGACTGGATTGTTCTTCGTTTTCTTTATAGTTTGATGTATAAAAAATAGTTCATGGAATTATAGTTCTTGCTAATCATTTTAATAAGCAAACAAGATTTATTTAGTCCATCTGTTAATTTCGATATATAAAAAATATGAAAATAATACAAGTACTGCTGACTCTTGTTATCACCAGTTTTTTCTTTTTCCCTTTTTATTTTACATTTCTGCCTAATATTAATACAAAAATGATGATGGCAGCTTTGGGAGGAATTCTTTTTCTAGTAAAATTAGCCAAGAACAGAAGTGCTCAGCTTGATAAAGATCTTTTTTCAATATCATTATGGGCTGCATTGGTTTCTTTTGTCAGCCTAATTTCCATGGTATTAAATAATACACCAGATGACTCCTATTTGGATTATATAGTCTCAATGTGGGTATGGTTAGCAGCTGCATATTTTATGGTTAATGCTATTAAATTTACACATGGGACAGCAACAGTGGAAAATGTTTGTATCTATCTCATTTCGGTAGGTGTATTACAGTGTTTTCTAGCAATTGCAATTGATACAATTCCAGCGATCAAGATGGCTGTTGACAGTATATTGGAAGGCGAAGGGTTTATGGGTAAAAACAAAGACCGCCTTTATGGCTTGGGCTGCGCATTGGATGTAGCAGGCACCCGTTTCTCCGCATTATTAGTAATGATTGCTTTTTTATTGCCTAAAGCAGCCCAAAAAAAGAAAAGTGAACTTTATATGGGATTACTTCTGACAGCATTTTGTATTTTGACTAGTATAGGAAGTATTATTGGACGAACAACAATTGTTGGTACAACATTGTCACTCTCATATTTGTTTTATACATGTTTGTTAAAAAATAATATTCCCAATGCAGCTAGAATAAAATTAATACATTGGTTTGTCGGTGGTATGTGTACAGGCATTATCATTGCTGTTGGATTGTATACTTTTAGCCCTCAATGGCAAAATTATTTTCATTTTGGATTTGAAGGTTTTTTCAGCTTGGTAGAGACTGGACATTGGGAGGTACGTTCCAATAATCAACTAGCACCCCAATTTATTTTTCCAGACAACACATGGACCTGGCTTATTGGTGATGGCCATATGGCTTCAACAACAATCGATCCATATTATACAGGTACAACGTGGATAGGATTTTATAAAGGTACGGATGTCGGATATTCTAGATTTATATTCTATTTTGGACTTATCGGTTTAATTATATTCTCACTTTTCTTTGTAAAAGTCTTCTTGGTATGTTTCAGCAAAATTAAAGCATATAAAGGCATGTTTACTCTTTTCTTACTGATAAATTTCATCGTATGGCTTAAAGTTTCAACAGATATATTTCTTGTTTTTGCCCCTTTTTTATGGCTAACAGAATCTGCAAATGAAAATAGTCAAGAATTATTAGAACTATGAAACTCATCTATTGCACCCATTCCACATACAACCCCGGAGGTATGGAGCGTGTCCTACTGAACAAGGTTACTTACCTTTCCCGGATTCCGGGCTGGGAAGTTTCCATTGTTACTACCGACCAGCATCAGAGACCTCCCTTCTATCCGTTTCCTCCAAATGTACGGATGACAGATCTGGGCATAAACTATTCAGACAATAATGAAAAAGGTGCATGGAAAAAGATCACCGGATATCTTCGTAAAAGAAAGGTGCATAAACAGAAACTGACAACATTACTTCAACAAGAAAAAGCAGATATTGTCATATCCCTCTACCCTTCTGAATCATCTTTCATCCCTTCCATCAAAGATGGCAGCAAGAAGGTTCTGGAATTACATTACTGCAAGTTTTTCCGCTTACAATACAACCGAAAAGGAATATTAGGATGGATTGATAAATGGCGTACCCGGCAGGACGAACGAATCGTCCGCCGATTCGACAAATTTGTTGTACTGACTAATGAAGACCGGGAATACTGGGGGAAATTACCTAATATGGAAGTCATTCCCAATGCTGCAATGCATGTAAGTGAACATTATTCTGACGTAACGGAAAAGAGAGTAATTGCCGTAGGAAGACTGGATTATCAGAAAGGATTTGACCGTCTGATTGAAGCCTGGCAGCTGATACAGCATTCTAAAAAGTTTGCAGACTGGAACCTGGATATTTTCGGACAGGGAGAATGGCAGGAAATGCTTCAACAAATGATTGAAGAAAAAGAATTGCAAAAGTCTGTACGGATAAACAAACCTACTAAACAAATCGGAAATGAATACATCCAGAGTTCCATGCTGGTGATGAGTTCCAATTATGAAGGATTTCCTATGGTAATGATCGAAGCGATGGCTTGCGGACTGCCAGTTGTTTCATTTGATTTTAAATGTGGTCCGAAAGATATTATCCGACAGGGAGAGAATGGATTACTCGTTCCCAATGGAGACATAGAAAAACTAGCTCACGCAATGATGGAAGTAATGGATGATACAGAATATCGGAAAATGCTTTCTCAAAACGCCCGAAAAGTCGTTGCAACTTATTCTGAACAGGCCGTTATGGACAAATGGATGCGCTTGTTCACTGCTTTAACCCATTAATGAAAACGCTTTTACAGATTAATCCGGTTCTGAGAGTCAATACGTCAACCGGACGTATTATGCAGGAAATCGGAGAACTGGCTATGCAACACGGATGGAGAAGCTGCATAGCATACAGCAAAGGACGTGACGGAATCAAGTCATGCCAGTCGGAAGTGATTCCGGTCGGAAATAAATGGAGTACGATCTGGCATGGCTTGGAGACCCGACTGTTTGACCGGCACGGACTGGCTTCAAACGAGGCTACCCGACTATTTGTGAAACAGATTCAGGAGTTGAAACCGGACGTGATTCATATCCACAATATTCACGGTTATTTCCTCAACTATCAGATCTTGTTTGATTTCCTGGCCCAAAGTAATATTCCGGTAGTCTGGACTGTTCACGACTGCTGGCTGTATACCGGACACTGTTATTACTACTCGTATACCGGATGTAACAAATGGCAAACAGGATGTGGACATTGCCCACAAAAGAAGGAGTTTCCTGCAAGCTGGCTAATTGACCGGTCACATCAAAATTATGAAGACAAGAAACAGGCTTTTACTTCCCTACCCCTGGATCAGCTGACCATTGTTCCGGTTTCTGAATGGATCCGGGAAGAAATGCAGCATTCTTTCTTCCGAAACAATCAGTTTCATGTGATTCATAACGGGATCAATACCAATATATTCAATATTTATAATCCGGAACAGGTTAAGCAGAAATATGGATTGAACGGAAAACACATTCTGCTTGGTGTGGCCAGTATCTGGAGCCGGGAAAAAGGATTTGATGATTGTATTCAAATGGCCGACTTCCTGCATCCTGATGAAATGCTTGTTTTAGTAGGAGTCCGGCCGGAACAACAGAAAAAACTTAAAAAAAACATGCTGGGCATTCCACGTACGGAAAATATCCACCAGCTGGCAGAACTATATGCTGCAGCTGACGCATTCATCAACCCGACGTGGCAGGACAATTACCCGACCGTCAATCTGGAAGCAATTGCCTGTGGCACACCGGTCGTAACATATCGCACAGGTGGAAGTATTGAAGCCATCACGGATCAGACTGGTTTCATCGTACCTCAGGGAAATGTGAAAGAAATGCTGGAGGCAGCCCGCCTGATCAGTCAACGGGGAAAGGCTTACTATCAGCAGCCTTGCAGAACATATGCTTTGGAAAACTTCCGGAAAGAAGACCGCTATCAGGATTATCTGGACTTATACGACAAGCTGACAGAAAGGAATCCGTCAGCCAATATTTAAACCATGGAAAACAAACTGAATTTGGACGAGATTGAAAAACTCCCGGCCAAGGAAAGAGCATTGCTGAAAAAACGGCATGCGCTTCACTGTAAATACGAAAAGGCTGTAACATTGTATGCTGACACCACATTGTCAACAAGAATTATAGCCCTACGTTGTGGAGTTACTCCCGGTGCTTTGGGAAATTACTTACGCCGTTACTGGCGGGAACTGGTTCTGCAACGGCATCAGATACCTGTGGAAAGTGAAGACTTGCAGTCGATTAAAATCTATTCAACCGGAAAACAAAACCGTGTGTCTCACGAAAGATACAAAGCAGCAGTAGAGGCTTGCGACATGATGAAATATATCGACTTGAATATTTCACAGGTGGCCCGCAAATTCGGCCTGAATGGTACTGCACTGGCCAATTTCATGAGAATACATTATGAGGAAATTCTTTCCCGGCGACAAAAGATACGTGAACGGCTGGGTATCAATGACAATATTCCCCGGGGGGCACGCCCTTCCTGCGTCCAGCAATACACGGATGCGGTTGAACTTTACCGTACAACGGAAATGACGATACCGGAAATTGCCGATAAATTCAAAGTCTCCGAAAGTGGCCTGATGCAACATTTACGTTTTTATCACAAAGACGTGCTTCAGCAAAAAAGAGCCATGCGTAAACGGGCGAAAGAAGAAAAGTATAAAAAAAGAGGAGGACTCCTGGGAAACGAACGGAAATATGAACCTTCCGCCCAAACAATCAATAAATACGCAGAAGCACTTACCCTGTACAAAAATACAGTACTGACTCTGAAAGAAATTGCAGATCAGACAGGAGTAACTACGGAAGGATTCCGTTTTTATCTGCATAAATGGCACAAAAATCTGGTACTGGATCATCTGGGAATAACTGACGAGAGCCAAAGTCCGAAAGACTTGAGAAAAGCCAGAAACCGTACCAAACGTACCTCACTCAAATATCAGGATGCAATTAACAGCATCAAACAGAATCCACGTTCCATTGCTCAGGTAGCCAATGAGTTCAACCTGCAACCGGAAAGTTTCCGCCAATACCTGCATAAATACGAACCGGAACTGATCAGTATCGTAGGAATGGGACAGAATGAGCAGGGAAAACGTACGATGTGCCGAAGTGAAAAGAAATACAAGAAAGCAATAGAACTGTATCAGACAACGACGGAAGATTTAAAATCCATCGCTACTCGTCTCGGACTGGTATATAACAGCATTGGCGGATATATCCGCAGAAATTATCCGGATGCCATCATTCTGCACAAGAAGCTGATACAGGAACAGAAGACGACGTATAAACAGTAAGTATTCCAGGCAAATGATCCACAAGCTATGAAACAAGAAGATCTGAAAATCTTGCAATTGGGAAAATTCTACCCGATCAGAGGCGGCGTAGAAAAAGTAATGTACGACCTGATGCTCGGTCTATCCGCGCGGAAGGTTGATTGTGATATGTTGTGTGCACTGGACAAAGGGGATAGCCAGATTATCCCCCTCAACGAACATGCCAGACTGATTGGAAGTCCTTCATGGGCTAAAATCGCCGCAACAATGATCTCACCGGCTATGATTCTGACCTTAAGAAAAATAAGCCGGAACTATTCGGTAATCCATGTACACCATCCAGACCCCATGGCCTGTCTGGCGTTATATTGCTCGGGTTACAAGGGGAAAGTTGTCCTTCACTGGCACAGCGACATCCAGAAACAGAAAATGCTGCTCAGATTTTACAAGCCGTTACAGAACTGGTTGCTGAAAAGAGCAGACAAGATTGTAGGAACAACACCGGTATATCTCCAGGAATCACCGTATCTGAAAGAGGTACAGGAGAAAACGGTCTGCCTGCCTATTGGTGTAGAAGCCATGAAACCTTCACCTGAAGCCGTAGAAAGCATTCTTCAGCGTTATCAGGGAAAAAACATTGTTTTCTCGCTGGGAAGACTCGTCACCTACAAAGGATACCGGTACCTGATAGAAGCAGCCCGCTATCTGGACGACAGGTATGTGATACTGATCGGAGGAACCGGTGAACTGAAAGATGAACTGGAAAACGAAATAGCAACTCTGGGAGTACAGGATAAAGTGAAACTTTTGGGACGGATCAGCGACGAAGACCTTCCGGCTTATTATGGTGCCTGCAAAGTTTTTTGCCTGAGCAGTATCCAGAAGACCGAAGCGTTCGGCATCGTACAAATTGAAGCCATGTCATGCAGCAAACCTTTGATAGCCACCCGCATTCCTCAGTCTGGGGTTTCCTGGGTCAATGCACATGGAGAGTCCGGCCTGAACGTAGCTCCTGAAAATGCCCGTGAACTGGCAGAAGCGATTCAGACTCTGACTCACGATGAAAACACTTATCGGAAATATGCAGAGAATGCCGGAAAACGTTTTCAAAATCTATTTACTCAGAAAAAAATGATTGATCAATGTCTCAAAATCTATGAAAGCCTATGAATAATACCAAACTAAAAATCATGTCTATGTCAGAAGCCGAAATGATCAAAAACAACAAAAAATGCCGGGATATGATGTCACCAGCCATCAACCGCATCAAACGGGGACTGGATATTTTGGGAAGTATTACAGGAATAATTGTTTTTTCACCGCTTTTCCTTCTCATTTATCTGGTCATAAAAATAGAAAACGGAGGTAAGGTTATTTTCAGCCAGGAACGGATCGGATATCAGGGTAAACCCTTCATCCTCTATAAATTTCGTTCGATGAAAGAATCGGCTGAAGCTGACGGAAAACCAGCTCTCTGCTGCCAGGGAGACAAACGCCTGACACGGGTCGGACGTTTCCTGCGTGAACACCATCTGGACGAACTGCCCCAACTCTGGAATGTCCTCAAAGGGGATATGAGTTTTGTCGGTCCCCGTCCGGAACGGAAATATTTTGTAGAACAGATCAAGGCGATCAATCCTGATTACGAATTGCTTTATCAATTACGTCCGGGACTGTTTTCGCCTGCAACCCTCTACAACGGATATACCGACAACATGGAAAAGATGTTACGACGGCTAAGAATGGATCTTGACTACCTGGCCCATCATACCTTATGGCTGGATACGAAGATCATTTTTCTGACCGTTCTGTCCATCCTCTCCGGAAAAAAGTTTTGAACCTGTCCCGAAAGGGAACCTACCAACAAAAACCAGACAAAGATGAAACCTAAATCCAACCTGCGACTTCGCAAAATCGGACGGCAATACATGATCGTAAACACCCGTCAGGAGAATGTTGACTTGTCCGATGTTTTCACACTGAACGAAACAGCTGCCGGGTTATGGCAGCAGATGATTCAAGGAACAACAGTTCCGGAAGAACTGGCTGACTGGCTGTGCGAAATATATGAAGTCGACCGTGAAACAGCACTTCAAGATGTAAAAAAACAATTGGCTCAATGGAAAGCGTACGGACTGATCGATTAGAAGACACCGAGGTCCTGTTCATACTGGTGCGTGCCGGACTTTGGGAGAAAGTTCCTGAAAATCTTTCCCTGTTTCCCAGATCATCAGAAAGCTGGGAAAGGATTTTCAACCTGGCTCAGCGTCAGACAGTCACCGGCCTCGTCTATCAGGGATTGTGCCAACTTCCGGACGAACTGCTTCCACCCGAACAGCAACTGCTTCATTGGGTGGCAACCATTGACCGGATCGAAAGAGCCAATCTCCGGATGAACCGGGTACTGACCGAACTTTACGAACTGTTTCACACCAACGGTCTGCATCCCGTTCTGCAGAAAGGACAAGGAATCGCCCGTTTTTACGAAAAACCGCTGCTGCGGGAATGCGGTGATATTGACTTTTACTTTTCCGACAAGGAAGAAAGCCGTCAGGCTGCTTCACTGGTCAGCCAGACGGGATGCCGTATTTCTCCCAAAGCCGATGACAGTCTCTGCTATTATTGGAAAGGAGTCAACGTAGAACATCATACGCGTCTGACCGACCTGCGCAGTCCGTTCATTCGAAAATACTTGTATAAACAGGAACAGGATCCCGCCAATCTGACAAGCTTCAGACTACCGGGAAATCCAACCGAGATAACCATTCCCTCTCCTTTGCTGAATCTGGTTCTGCTCAATACACACATCATGAAGCATGCTTTCGGATGGGGAATCGGTCTGCGTCAGCTATGCGACCTGACACGTGCCTATCACTGCCTGCAAACGGAAACTGACGGCAAGGCCCTGTATGACCTCTGCCGTAAAGCAGGAATCATCCGGTGGAACAGTCTGCTTCATACCTTTCTGGTGAAACAGCTGGGTCTGCCTGCTTCCAGTCTCCCCTATCCGGAAAAGACTGTTTCTCCGGAACCGCTGCTGGAAATTATTCTGCGGGGAGGAAACTTCGGTTTATACCACGCACAACGCAGGAATACAGCCGAAAACAAATGGAGCAGCAAGTTTCATACTTTCCGGTCTTTCCTTGGCAACATCCGTTTCTCCTGCCGCTACGCACCGCAGGAAGCATTCTGGACTTTTACGAATCTTTTAACCGGACAATTCAAATCATGACAGAATCTCAATATTGTGTAGCCGGATTCTTTTTCAGTCTCTCGCTCCCGGACGGACAGGATGCCGACAGGCTGCTGCCCTCGTTCCGTCCCTTTCTGTGCGAAAAGAAACCGCAGGAAGAATCCATTTTCCAACTGACAGTCTTATCCGAAGCCGGACCGGAAATAGAAACTGCATCCACCCTCCTGGACCGGACCTTTAATGATATTGGTTATACCAGTCTGTATGCCTTTTCCGGAGGATATCAGGTTAGCATCAGCCCCTGGCCGGAAGGTCCCCAGCATATCCTTCAGACTGACAGAGAATTTACTCAGGCTACGGCGACAATACTTTGGACGGATCCCTATGCAGGACATATACTCAGCTCCATGCTGCGCATTGTCTTTTCACAGGCCATTCTCAACCGGGAAGCCGTTTCCATCCATGCTTCTGCTGTATATACAGACGGGATGGGCTACCTCTTCCTGGGAAAAAGCGGTACCGGGAAAAGTACACATGCAGCCCTGTGGACTTCCGTCTTACCCAATTGCGAACTGCTGAACGACGATAACCCCACCCTCCGCCTTCAAGACGGTCAGGTGCTGGTTTACGGCACTCCGTGGAGCGGGAAAACCCCGTGTTATAAAAACCGGCATTTTCCCGTGGGTGGAATCGTGCGTCTGAAACAGGCACCAGTCAACCGTTTCCACAGCCATCAGGATACGGAAGCCTTTATCGACCTGCTTCCCGGGTGCTCGGCTATCCGGCAGGATTCACACCTTTACGGGCAGCTGTGTGACACCCTGATACAAATCGCAACCCGCGTTCCGGTAGGCATGCTGGAATGTCGGCCTGACCGTGAGGCTGCCCAATTATGCCACCATGAAATCAACCGAATTAATCAATCTTATTAAACATAACTCATGAACAAAACATTCGTTTTTTTAAGCCTGATGATTGCCTTGCTGTTCTCGTCGTGTGCGTCACGCAAGGATTTCGTCTACCTGTCTGACATGCAGATGGGTGAAAAATATCCTTTCGATCCGAACCATGAAGTAGTCGTGCAAAGCGGTGACCGCCTGGGCATCACGGTAAGCTGTAAGAATCCGGAACTTGCCATCCCGTTCAATATTCAGGGAGGAAATTTCCAGATAGACCGCAACGGCAATGTCTCGGCATCCGATGCCTCAGGAAGCAAGGAAAAAGGTTATTTTGTCGATGTGGAAGGCAACATCGACTTCCCGATTCTCGGAAAGCTTCATGTAGACGGAATGTCTGTCAGCCAGGTAAAATCGCTGATTGAGAATCAGATCAAGGCAAGCAACTACATCAAGGATCCCCTTGTCACCATTGATGTCCTGAACTTCAAATACACCGTACTGGGAGCCGTAGGACGCAACGGAACCTTTACCTGCGACGGAGACCGCATCACGCTGCTGGAAGCAATTGCCAATGCCGGAGACCTGACAGCCAAAGCCCGGATCAACCGCGTGACCGTGATCCGTGAAAAAGGCAACGAACGCCAGATGTTCGTTCATGACCTGCGCAGCAAGGATATCTTCGACTCTCCCTGCTTCTACCTGCAGCAAAATGACATCGTCTATGTAGAACCGAAGTATCGCAAGAAAGACAACGAAGACCGCGGCTTCCAGGTCGTAACCGTCCTGCTCTCTCTTGTGACAACCGTCTGCTCGCTGATGTGGGCTCTTAAATAACAATAACCAGACTTTCAAACGACATGCAGACAAATCCATCCTCTGTAAACAAGAATGAGCAGAACCTCAACGTACTGGACCTGCTCATGTACCTGACTTCCAAATGGAAGTGGTTTCTTTTTTCCATACTGATATGCGGCGGTATCGCCTGGTATCAATATGCCAGTTCACCCAAAGTTTATTTCGGAAAAACAACCGTGATCATCAAAGATCCTTCGAACAAGACTTCTACCGCCGGACTGGACCGTTACGACAATTTCATCAACAAAGTGAACGTGGCTAACGAAATCCTGCAGTTCCGTTCCAAGAAACTGATGCGGGAAGTGGTACAGCGTGTTCATGCCGACATCAGCTACCAGAAGAAAAGCGGTCTTCACTACGACGAACTGTATACACAGTCACCGGTAAATGTCAGCTTCCCCGATGCGCTTCCGGAACAATACCTTGGCTTTACCGTAACCATACAGGACAGTACCACTGTACTGTTGTCTGATTTTATCCGGGAAGAGGAAAAGTCCGAATATCAGGTCCGGCTGAACGACACCCTGTCACTTCGCAGCGGAAATCTGGTGATTACCCCGACCAACTTCTTCAGCAAGGCCTGGACCAATGTTCCCATCAAGGTACGGAAACAGCCTCTTGACGGTGTAGCTGCCCGCTATCAGGGAAATCTGGGCATCCGTCAGGAAGAAGACGAATCGTCTATCCTCACGCTCTCGCTGAAAGACAACTCCCCCAAACGGGCCGAAGACATCCTCAATACCCTGATCAACGTCTACAACGAAGAAGCCATTAAGGATAAGAATCAGGTAGCCATCAACACCGCCAACTTCATCAATGACCGTCTGATCATAATCAGTCAGGAACTGGGCGATGTTGAATCAGACCTGGAATCCTTCAAGCGCGACAATCAGGTGGTAGACATTGCTTCCTCGGCCAGCATGTACATGAGTGAATCGCAGAAATACAATGCTGACGCTCTGGAACTGGAAACCCAGTTGCGTCTGGCCAGGTATATCAAGGAATATCTCACCGATCCCAAGAAAGAAACAGACCTGATCCCGGCCAATACAGGCATCAGCGACATGAACATTGAGACCCAGATCACGGCCTACAATGCCACCAAGCTGAAACGCGACCGGCTGATCAGCGACAGCAGCGACAAGAACCCCGTAGTGGAAGAACTGAACAACACACTGCACGCCATGAAGCAAAGCATCATCCGTGCCGTCGACAATATGATTGTCAGCATCAACGTGAAGCGCAACGACGCACAAAGCCGTGAACAGCGTGCCCAGAGCCGGGTGGCTGCCATTCCGACCAAGGAACGCCAGATGCTTTCCATCGAGCGCCAGCAAAAGATCAAGGAAGCTCTTTACCTCTTCCTGCTTAACCGCCGCGAAGAAAATGCTTTGTCACAGGCCATGGCCGACAACAATGCCCGGGTCATTGACAGTGCAGAAAGTACCAGTTTCCCGATTTCCCCGAACCGGAACCGCATTCTTCTGCTCGGTGTCCTTATCGGTATCGCCCTGCCGGGAGCCGCCTTCCTCCTTATTCTGTTCATGGATACCCGCGTTCACAGCCGCAAGGATCTGGAAAAAGCAGTCAGTGTACCTTACCTGGGTGAAATACCGCTCGACAAGTCCATCCAGAAACATCACGACAAGAACGCCCCCACTGTCCGGGAACAGGGTGACGACATCGTGTCGGAAGCTTTCCGCATCCTGCGTACCAATATGGCCTTCCTCTCCCGGAAAGACAACCCTGTACAGGTCATCACCTTCACCTCATTTAACGTAGGTGCCGGAAAGACCTTCATTGCCCGCAATCTTTCCATGAGTCTGGCTTACACCAAAAAGCGCGTGATCATGATCGACCTGGACATCCGCAAGGGAACCCTGAGCCGCCACTATGGACATCACCATGTGGGTATTACCAACTATTTGTCCGATTCCACCATCCGCGTAGATGACATTATCCAGCGCCGGGAAGACTTCGACCTGATTGCCTCAGGAACCGTCGCTCCCAATCCGGCCGAACTGCTGATGGATGAACGTCTGGACGAGCTGATCCGGGAACTTCGTACCCGCTACGATTACATCATCGCCGATAATGTTCCGGTAGGTATCATTGCCGATGCCACCATTGCCAACCGTATTGCCGACCTGACCATCTTTGTGGTGCGTGCAGGCAAGCTGGACCGTCGTCAGCTGCCTGACATTGAGCAACTCTATCAGGAAAAGAAACTGAAGAACATGGCCCTGGTACTGAACGGTGCAGATCCGGAACGTCACGGATATGGATATGGCTACGGATATGGTTATGGTTACGGCTATGGCTATAAATACGGATATAAAAATCATTCAAAATAACAACTAAAAAACGGAGGTAAAACTAGAAAGAGAAAAGACAGAAAAGACAAAACAGTTTCATGTAAACTAAGAAAAAAAGAAGTGAGAGTATTAACTAAAAACTAAAACAAAAAACAATAGTATGAAAACTCAAAAAAAGTATGAAGCTCCACAAACCCAACATGCGGAAGTGGAGTTGGAACAAGGCTTTATGAAAGCCTCTGTGTTCGACCCAGCAGATAACCATGATAAAGGTGTATCTATTGAAGGACACGCATTTGGTAATTCTGGAAATTATTTTGATGGAACTGCTCCAGATGGTTCTGGGTTAACAAATGACCAATGGAATAGTTGGGATAATTAACTTAAAAATCTAAAAATATGAAGTTAAAAATATTCAGTATGTTTGCAGCTTCTTTGCTAATGCTTGGAAGTTGTTCGGAAAAAGAGATAGCAGAAGTTCCGGTTCAGACTGGAGATGAAATTCATTTCGGCCCTTCGACACCGGATAAAGTTGATACTAGGACAATATATGATACTCCAACTCAGGATGCTGAAGGTAATTGGTATTTCCCTGTACATTGGGAGCAGGATGATGAAATTGCTGTATATTGTCCGCAAGCATCTCAGCCAGCATCGCAGCTTGTAAATTATAAAATTACTCCTGATTCTAAAAACCCTGCAACATCTTCAGCTGTAACAAAAATTGGTGATGGTGCTGGTTTGCAGTGGGGAAGCAGTGACGAACATCGTTTTTATGGCTTTTATCCGGCAAGTGCTGTAACGGGAAAAGAAACCGATGGACGAATTGAGGCAAATATTCCTGTTGAACAAAAAGTAGTAAGATGGGAATCTACAACTGCTACAGACGGTACAATCACCTATAACGGAGTGCCTGATACAAATTTAGCTTATATGTTTGCATATACATCTGTAAAAAAATCCGAATTGGTGAATAATCCGAATATTCCCTTAAAATTTAGGCCATTGGTTACTATTTTAGAGATTATTGTGAATGGTCCGGCTGAAAACAGTAGCCCTATTCAGGTTTCCAATATCAACGTAACAGGTGTTAGTGGAAATGTGGCATTGGCTGGAAATTTTGAGTGTCTTATCAGTGATCAGAGTGGTACATGTACACCGTTGGAGGACGGTACTGTGACAAACCGTATTTCTATATCATGTTATGATAATGATAAAAAAAAGTTTATTACATTAAAACATGGAGATAAGATTAATGTAAAAGCATTTATTATTCCAAATGAGGTTTCAATAGGTACTCGCCAGATAAGTATTACTGTTTCAACAGTTAATGGTGGTGCCAAGACAAAAACACTTCAAACTGATGAGATTGTAGCTCAAAAAGTAAATCGTGTTTCTTTACCAGCTTTAACTTCAGGGGGAAGTAATTATTGGATGAGTAATTTGGATCCAAATATCTATTTGTCAGAGCTTTCATTGCCGGGAAGTAAATTTGCTTATGCAACACCTGAAAATGGTGTTTCTGTTAGAAACTTCCAAAATGCTACGATTACAGAACAATTTCAAGCGGGTGTTCGTGCCTTTATTGTTCAGACAGCAGGATATGCAGAGTATGATAGAAATAGGGATCATTTTGGGGAAGATTATGAATATACTCACCTTGATAATGGAAGGGATGAATTATATGTAACTGTCAATGGTAGTATATTGAATAAAAATGGTAAGGATGTAACAATTGAAGATGTACTTACTGAACTAAAAGCATGTATTGATGATGCAAAGGCAGTAAAAGGTGAAAGTAATAATGAATATGTTGTTGTTCAATTGACATATGAGGGGTCTCCATGTTATTCAAATTATGGCGGTTTTGATACTGAACGGATTTGGATTGAGGCACTTCAGGCGAAACTCAATTCTTTGAAAGAGAATAATACATATTCTTTATATACAGGTGAGATTACTGCTAATACAACAATTGCTGATTTACGAGAACATATAGTACTGAAAGTGAATTATAATACTACGACAATGGGAGGATATATAGATGTCAATGCAACGATACCTGCATTATTCTCCAGATGGCAAGGTAAGTATGGAGATGTTGATTTGCGATGGGGAACGCCTAACGAAACCGCCACTCGTACACCAATGCATTGGTTGTATCAAGAGGCTACCCATGTAGGAAGCAATACGGAAATTACATATGACGAAAAAGAAACTTATATAAAGAAGGTATTTGATGATGGTGTTACCAGATATCAGCAAAATACAGCTCATGATACATGGTTTATGAATGACATAGGTGGACGCTATCTGGAAGATACGAATGATGCTGTGACAAGATTAACCACTCAATTAAATAATTATAGTGTAGGGCTGTTACAGGAGCGTACTGCAAATGCTTCATTGGGATTGGTATTTATGAACTTTGCAGATAAAAAATCTGATTCGGGTGCTCTTTATCAAAGCGACTGGCTTATTCAGACCATTATTGATAATAACTTTAAGTTTGCTTTGCGTAAAGCTTCCGGTGGTAATACAACATCATCTGACGCCTCATATATCTCAGGAGGTAGTGTGATTGAATAAATTGAAAATGGGAAAAACAGTCATCCGGTTTATGCCGGATGACTTCCTTAACTCTCTTACATAAGCAATAATAGATGAAAAACATTCGATTTAAAAGCTGTTTCTTAGGGCTGGCTACCCTGATGGTTTCCTGCTCGGAGATAAATGAAAGTTTTTCTCCTGCACAAGAGCAGATCAGTATTAACGGTACATTTAATGGCTTTTCTGCTATGCCGTTAACTCGCACGCAAGTGGGCAGTATGGCAGAAGACGGAGCTTTGCTGATGGAATGGTCGGTAGGTGACCAAGTGGGTATGTTTGGTGGCAATACCGTGAACGCACCGTTCACGGGGAACCATACAGCTCCTGCTGCTCAAACGACTTTTTTGGGAAGTATAGCTTCGGGTGACGTGCCGCAATATGCTTACTATCCATATAATGAACAGGCGGTTAATCTTCAATCGATTCCTGTAGTTATCCCTACAGAACAAGCTTATGCGGATGTTAATTCGATTGCAGCATACGATGTAAAAGCAACTGATGTCATTACGGATATGGGAAACGGAACCTATCAGCTGAACATGCGGCAGATGGTTTCACTGGTACGTTTTGAAATCAGTCTGACCGGTGTGGATGGTTTGTCGACTGATGAGAAGTTGCAGCGTGTTGAACTGAAAACCGGTGCTCCGGTTACAGGTAGTTATACATACGACTTGACCAATCTGGATAACGGTTTTACAGGTTTATCAGATGCTCAAAGCACTTCCCTGAATCTGACTTTCGTCAACCAGCCTTCGCTTTCGGAAAAGGTGATAGCATACGCTGTGGCGGCTCCCGGAACTCAAGGTGGCAAGACATGGGAATGTACGTTCCTGACTGACAAACATCAGGTCTCTTTTACTACTACGGCTCTTTGCGACTTCGAGGCAGGCAAATATTACATTATGCCGCTGAGCGCAACCGTGTTGGAAAACAATCAGGCCGTGATAGAAGATGTTCCAGCCCAAGTGGAAGAGGAAACTGCAAACTGTTATATGATAAATACTACAGGTGAGCATTCTTTCTTGGCTACTGTTATAGGTAACGGTCAGAAAGGTATCATTCCTAGAGTCGGATTTCATACAGAGTCAGCATACATTAGTCCAAAATCTGCCAAACTGTTATGGCAGGATGTGGAGGGTTTCATTGATGCATCTTCTATCAGACTTGGTGGTGATGGACGTTGTTATTACACAGCGAACAAGAATGTCGGTAATGCGGTGATTGCAGTATATAGTGGCGATAACCAGACTGGTGATATCCTCTGGAGCTGGCATATCTGGGGCGTAGGTGATGAAATGCCTGCCGATGAGATATATACTAACAAAATTGGTGACCAGTTTACTGTAATGGATCGTACTTTGGGAGCTCATTCCCCAACATCTCTTTATGTTACTCTGTATCAATGGGGACGAAAAGATCCGTTTCCAAATACTTCAACATATTATGTGAACGGAATAGCAGAAGAAGTTGAAACATCTTTCCCCGTATATGTTTCGCAGACCGGTACAATAGCAGAAAGTGTGAAGCACCCGGCCGAATTACAGAAATATATCGATAACTTCCATGGTAATTGGATGGCTGAAACAAACAATTACCTTTGGGGAGATACGAACGGAACTACCCCAAAATATCCTGACTATCTTGAAGATCCTATGGCTTGTTCTGGATGGACGGATGTGAAGACCATCTATGATCCTTCTCCTGTGGGATACCGTGTGGCAAACAAATATACATGGACAGGATTTGTGAAAAGAAATGATGGCAATACGGCTGGAATTTCAGGAACAACAAGCAGACTTGATTACATTAACTATGTCAAGTATGACAATGGTTACTATTTCAAAAAGAATGACTCGGATACCGAAGGAACATTCTACCCTCAGACCGGCAGCCGATACGGATCAACGGGAACAATGTGGTCTGCTGGACAAGGATCTGTACTGATGAGAGGAGGTTCATCCAGATATTGGTCAGCTTCTCCTTATAATATTGGGGGAACAACCGATGCCTATTCGGCTTATATGTCGATCGGTTCTTATACGGAAGTGAACGGTTCAACCCCATGGGGAGCAGAAAACAAAATCAATATCTGTGATTTTAGTTCAAGCCGTCGCGATGCCTGTGCTATTCGTTGTGTAAAAGAGTAATAAACAAAAAACACATTAATCAAAACATAATGTTATGATGAAAAAATCAATCTTTGCAGCTCTTACCCTGGCAGCTGCAAGTCCTGCTCTGGCTCAGTCGGAGCAGACAACACAAAACGGTGATATCACGGAAAAAGTGGAATACACCGATGACAAATATAAAGTGGAAACCAACCACTTCTGGGACAACTGGTTCATTACGGTGGGCGCAGGACCACAGATGATGTTCGGAGACCATGACAAACAAATCGGACTCGGGAAACGTATTTCGCCCTCTCTGGACATTGCTGTCGGCAAATGGTTTACTCCGGGCGTCGGAATGCGACTGATGTACAACGGTCTTTCTCTCCGGGGAGCTACCCGCTGGGGAGAAGCTCACTCCACCGGAGAACAGGTGCCTGACTGGGGAGAGGGTATGTATTACTCCAAGTTCAAGTACTACAACGTACGGGCCGATGTGATGTTCAACCTGTCCAACCTGTTCTGCGGATACAAGGAGAAACGTATCTGGAACAGCAGTTTCTATGCAGGTGTGGGTTACATGCGTACCTGGGAAGCACCGACAGCCGGAAACATCACGCTGAGTGCAGGTTGGTTGAACTCCTTCCGTCTGTGTGATGCACTGGATGCCAACATTGACTTGCGAGCTTCCATGGTGGATGATGCCATTGACGGGGAAATCGGAGGATCCAAATTCGATGGTCTGCTGGGAGCAACGGTCGGTCTGACTTACAAGTTCAAACGCCGCGGATGGGATCGCAGCAAGACGGTTACCCGTTATGACAATGCTGCCATCAATGACATGCGGGCTCAGTTGAACAAACTGACTGAAGAAAACGAGCGTCTGCAGAAGGCCATTGCTGAAGGTAACCAGAAAGCAGCCGAAGTGGCTGTCAGGAAGGTTGCTTCCGGAAGCCTGATTGTCTTCGCCATGGGACAGAGTGAACTGTCAAACGAAGCACGTGTAAACCTGGGTATGCTGGCTGAAGTAATCAAGTCATCCGACTCGAATACGGTATATACCATCACCGGTTACTCAGATGCCGGTACCGGCAGCAAGAAGAGAAACGAACAGCTGAGCAAGGAACGTGCACAGGCTGTATTCGACTGCCTGACCAAAGAGTTCGGCGTTTCGGCTTCACAGCTTCGCATGGACTACAAGGGTGGAGTGGACAACATGTTCTACGATGATCCTCGTCTGAGCCGTGCCGTTATCACCCGTGGAGAATAATTCAGATTTTTAATTAAATTAGGTTCATGGATTCCTGCCGCGGACAGTCTTTACGGACTGTCCGGCGGTATGGAATCCATGTTTGTTTTCAGACAGTACATGACAGACCAACCAAATTCGGAGTTGAAAATCACACTTTCTAATGAAAGTATGCTTTCAGAGGTGACCAGCCTGCTCCAGACAGGACACCGGGTGAAACTGCGGGCCAGGGGAAACAGCATGCTTCCTTTTATCACAGGCGACAGGGACAGCATCATCCTGCAAAAGAAAAAAACGGTTCACAAAGGTGATATCGTGCTGGCCCGGATTCCGGACAGGGGATATATCCTTCACCGGATCATTGCCATCCGGGATAATGAAATGACCCTGATGGGCGACGGCAACCTCCAGGCTACCGAACAGTGTAACCGGGACCAGATCTGCGGGACCGTCATAGAAATTATCCGCAACGGCCGTTACATCCGCTGTTCCTCCGTAACAGAACAGTGTAAAGCCTGGTTATGGATGTGGCTGCGACCGCTGCGGCGATACTTGCTGGCCATCTGCCGGATAGAAAGGAGGTTGCATGTATAGAGACAGGGATAAGGAAATGCGGCTCAGGGAATGCCTGGGCTGGCTGTGGAAAACTTCCAAAGGATTCCGTCTGCCTGCTGTACTCAACGGACTGACCGGCATCCTGCAGGTGAGTGTGTCACTTTGCTTCGTCTGGGTATGCAAGTATCTGATTGACATTGTCACCCGCCATACGGAAGCCAGTCTGTATACAGGCATCGCCTGTCTGATCGGATGTATCATCGCCCAGTTGCTGCTGTCAGTGATCAGCACACGTCAGGGAAGCCGGATAGAGATCCGCTTCCGGAACCGGCTGCGCCACCAGCTCTTCGGACGTATTCTGGAAAGCCGCTGGATGGGAAGGGAAAAACTGCATTCGGGAGATATGCTCAACCGTCTGGTAGAGGATGTACCGGTCATTACGGCTGCTTTGTGCCGGAACATTCCGGCGCTCTTTGCCACGGGAGTACAACTGGCAGGGGCTTTGTATTTTCTCTACCGGCTGGATCCCCAGTTGACGGGACTGCTGTTGTTCATCACGCCGGTCGCCTTGCTCTTCAGCAAAACGTATGTACGCAGGATGAGACGGCTTTCACGGGAAATCCGTACCACGGACAGTCAGGTACAAAGTCACCTGCAGGAACAGATACAGCATCGCATCCTGATCCGCACACTGGAGTATACGGAACAGGCCGAACAGGCTCTGGCTGGCTTACAGGCTGATCTGCAAAGGAAGGTGATGCGGCGTACGGACTTCTCCATTTTCTCACGGATCATGGTACAGACAGGCTTTGCCGCCGGATATGCAACCGCCTTCTTATGGGGGATATTCGGTCTGTACGACGGTTCGGTCACCTTCGGTATGATGACCGCCTTTCTGCAGCTGGTTGCCCAGGTGCAGCGTCCCATGGTGGAACTCAGCCGTCAGATTCCGGCTTTTATCCAGGTATTTACTGCCACCGAACGGCTGGAAGAGCTTTCATCCTTATCGCCGGAAGAACAGGGAGAAGCGGTCCGGTTACCAGGCAGACTGGGCATTTGTCTGAAGGACGTGGACTATTCCTATCCGGGCAGCAGCCGCAAAGTCTTGCAGGGATTCTCACACGACTTCCTGCCGGGAAGTCTTACTGCTGTGGTCGGTGAGACAGGAGCCGGAAAAAGTACGATGCTGCGACTGATGCTGGCTTTGCTGAAACCGGACCGCGGGTCTGTGACACTCTATAACGGGAAAGAAAGGGAAGAGGTGTCTCCCCTCACCCGCTGCAATTTGTCGTATGTGCCCCAGGGAAACACACTGATCAGCGGAACGATCCGGGATAACCTGCTGCTGGGGAAACCGGAGGCAACGGAAGCTGAACTGCAGGCTGCTCTGCATACGGCTGTTGCCGATTTTGTCATGACCTTACCGGAAGGACTGGATACGCTTTGCGGTGAACAGGGGGCAGGACTCAGTGAAGGCCAGGCACAACGGATTGCAATTGCCCGCGGCCTGCTCCGCCCCGGAAGCAT
>ULTX01068343.1_pt1 | contig 33527 bp, 28 predicted proteins | sample 1958041 | NCBI WGS metagenome assembly ULTX01 (sample SAMEA4835747, study PRJEB28245) | human gut metagenome | biome: gut microbiome; material: fecal sample | place: Denmark | collected 2008
GCACTTCATCGCCTATTTTCTCATAAGGAGTATTATCGGTATCGTTTAAGGCTTAATTCCAGTGCATTTATTATAGGGAACATCTAAAAACCGGTTTGAAAAGTGAAAATGGGTAGAGTGCACCGAATGCGAGGAAAGCCGACGAAATAAGGCTGTATGTCTTACGAAGAGGTTTGACGAAGCAGGCGGTGCGCTATACACATTTTCACTCAAACAAGGTTTTTAGAGGTGACCTATAGATAAAACAATATTTTTGCATTTCAGTGCAAAAACTTGATTATTTTAAGAATTTGTGCTATACTAATATTATCAGGAGGTGTTACAGAATGATAGGGTCGCATGAATTAAAAAACAGAAATGTATATTTGCGTAAGTTGATTGGATTTCAAGATACTGAGCCGGTAAAGGTCATCACCGGAATACGGCGCTGCGGAAAGTCAAGTCTGTTGAAGCTGATGATTATTCACCTGAAAGAAACAGGTGTTTTGCCGGAACAGATCATTGAAATGAACTTTGAGTCATACGATTTCCGCAGCATGAGCGCAGATGATATTTACAGCTATGTAAAGGAGCGTATTGTTCCCCAAAAGCGAATGTACCTTTTCTTTGATGAACTGCAGCGAATCAATGAATGGGAAACTGCTATAAATGCCTTTCGCGTTGACTTCGACTGTGACATTTACGTCACCGGCTCCAACGCATACCTTCTATCGTCCGAATATTCCACCTACCTTTCAGGAAGATGTGTGGAGATAAAAATGCTGCCACTATCCTTTAGGGAATTTCTTGATTTTCACGACTTTGAAATTCGTGAAACGCTGAGCGCACTTGGCGGCACACGAAAACAGGTGTTTGATAAAAACGGGGAACGTTACGAACTGCGGGAAGTTTTCGATGCATATATGCGCTTTGGCGGAATGCCAGGAATAGCTGATATTGGTCTGGAACAGGAAAAAGCGTTATCACTCCTTGATGGTATTTATTCTACTGTCGTTGTTCGTGATATACTGGAGCGTGAAAAAAGAAGAGGTCAGAAGCAAATAACCGACCCGACTCTGCTTCGCAAAATTATACTGTTTCTTGCTGATAACATTGGTTCTAGCATTTCAATTGCGTCAATCGGCAATACTCTGGTAAATGAAGGACTGCTTGATGATGGCAGCAGAAAGGGTACTCCAAGTGCACATACTGTTCAATCTTATGTGAATGCGCTTCTCGAAAGCTATTTCTTTTATGAAATAAAACGGTTTGATATAAAGGGCAAGGCGTATCTTCGCACACTTGGAAAATACTATATAGTAGATATAGGACTGCGGAATTATCTGCTCGGTTTCAGAAATCGCGACAGTGGTCATGCAATTGAGAATGTTGTTTATTTTGAGCTGCTTCGCCGTGGTTATGATGTTGCAATTGGCAAAGTCGGTGATTCTGAGGTGGATTTCATTGCAACAACCGCCGATGATAAAAAATATATCCAGGTTACGGAATCTATGTTAAGCGAGGACGTTCGCAAAAGAGAACTAGCGCCATTACAGAGTATACGTGACAACTACGAGAAAACAGTCCTGTCGCTTGAACCCGGACTTGATTCTTCCTATGATGGTATTCAATCTGAAAACCTGATTGAGTGGCTGATTTCGGAATAAATGAGCAGGTAACTTTTACAGATAAACTTCAAATTTCAGGCAGTAGTAGTCCCCTTAGTAGTAAAAAGCAGAACTGAAATTTGCGTGTTAATGCCCATAAATTGTTAATTTTTATTCCATATACATTAGGGAAAGCAACTTGCTTTCTCTGTTTTTTATGCTGAATCGGACTTTATTTCATGCCGTTATTCAGCAGTTAGTTAGCAGAATTCATACTGCAATATGTAAATATATGGTGTTTTTACTACCATAAAAAAACTCCAAAATCACGCTTTTGGAGTTTCACAGTATCTTTTCAAAAATCAATCGGTAGTAGTATTTTAGTAGTAAAAGGTTTGCACAGCCACCACATCTTGCAGCGATTTGCCGCTAAAAAGCCACTCAAAACATTGACATCTTACTAGTGCCGTGGCAGACGAATAGTATCTTGTACATCTGTGTTGTTCCTTTCAGAAGGCTTTCTATTGCATTATTTTGCGTACTGTCAGATTTGCGGTTGATTTCACAGAAATACGGCAAATCGCGGACGCGTGTAGTAGTCAGATAGTAGTAAAAATCCGGGGTTTTACTACTAAGAATTTTGTTGGTGAAAATCAACGTTTTTATTATAGCATATTTTTCGGTATTTGCATAGTGCTTATATTATGAAATGATATGGGGTAATTAAATTTGGTTTGGGGGATATGGCTATAATGTGTTGACAAATGTCATTGCTTGTGATATAATCAAATAATTAAATGTGTGTGTTTTTTACAATTGGGATATTAAATGGAAGCAAATATGAATTATTCAAAATTATGCATTTGCGGTGATAAAAAGATATTAATTACTGCCAACACCAATGTTAAAATAATACCTGCAACTAGAATTGAGATTAACCGATATAAAAATTCTCGTTTGAAAATAAAAGAAAAACTATGGAATAAAGATGAAATATTAAGTCAGTTGGTAGATATTTTGAACGACTTCAAAGACCCCAAAGGTGACTTTGGCAATTCAACTGGTGTCAAAAGTGCTATTTTGCGCGCTTTTGACATTGACTTAAAATTAAATGATTGTTATAATGTCGCTTGTGAATTATACTATTGTGGAACTTTTAGAATAAAATATACATATATGAATCGTTTTGTCAAATGGAGAGATGCTCGCGAAATTGAGATAGAATCTTCTGCAAATTATATAATAAAATTATTTTCTGTGTTACATAATGAACTAATCAAAGAAAAATCAAAAAAGAATATTTTGGGGCAACAAAAAAAATTAACAGGAAACTATAAAAAACTTAATGATTTTTTCATCCAGAAAAATTCAGAAATCCGTTCTTTATTATCAATAGAAAAAGCTAATGCTAAAGTCAAAGATCATGATTTGTTAGTTGTAGATAATAATATCTTTCTAGAGGATTACTGTGGTTTTGATATATTTCAAAAAGAAAGAGAAATCAAGACAATAATCAAGAAGATATTAGACAGCAATGATCCTGGAGAAAAAGAAGTTGCATATGCAATTAAATGGTTGAAATCAGACTCTAACCTCTCTTTTATTGAAATCAAAAAGAACTGCGAAAGCAAATACCGTTATGGCTGTATTTTGCTTAAAAAACCTGATTTCATAGATGAACCGCAAGAATACGATCATATCCTAGTGTGTGATTCAGGAGTCATTCTAATTGAAACAAAGCACTGGAAAGGACAAGTTGAAATTCGGCCAGACGGAAAGTGGATCAGGGATTCAGAAAACAATGGGAAGATAATTGGTGAAAAAAACCCCGTCTCTCAGATGAAACGTCATGAAATGCTCATGAAAAGTATACTCCCCAATGTTCCAGTGTATAGTATTCTGTGTTTCTCAAATTCATCGCTGATAATTAAGGGAGCGGAGAATTGTAAGGATTATCCAATATCTTATATTGATCAGCTTGAAGACGTAATAATTCAACTTATAAATTCGAGAAAGGCTCCCAATGGTGATGTAGATTATATTGTAAACGAAATAGAAAAGCATAAAATTAATGTTGTAGAAGAAGGTTGTGAAATATAATAAATTGACTGTACTGTATTTCAAATAAAGGTGAGACAATCAATGCCTCACCTTTATGTTTTGATAAAATTATCCCGTCACTCTGAACATCTCCTGCGTTTTCTCACCGCTGAGTTGGTCTATTTCCTTGCGGGCGTTCTCAATTTCGGCAATTCTGCCTAACGCCGATAACATAAACACATCCGTAATGGGGCTGCGCGTGTGCGAGCGGGGCGCCCCATGCGCATTGGAATTGATTTTTTGACGATACGTGAAATGTATGATATGTTTCTCCTTGAGCAGGAGTTCCGGAACAACAGCCCGGTTACTATCAGCTGGTATAAAGAGCAGCTCGAGGAGTTCTTTATCTGGCTTATGAACAGTATTCCGAAAGCTTATAATGATCCTGCAGAATTAAATCTGCTTAATTTTAAGCGTTATGGTGTGTATCTTAAATTGCAGACCAAGCGGAACGGCGACAGACTGAGCAGCAGTTCGGTTCACGGATCACTGCGAGCCGTCAAGGCTTTCTATAACTTTTGTATCGGCGAAGATTACCTCGAGGACTTCTCCCGACAGCTCCGGCTGCCTAAGGTTCACTGCAAGGAGCAGTTAATACTTGATGATCAGGAGATCATCAAGCTGCTGCGCGCTTGTGATGATTCATTCTCTCATTACAGTCTGCGTAATAAATGCTTCGTGCTTCTTATGCTTGATAGCGGACTGCGCCGCGGAGAAATTCCACGAATCAATATGGGTGATGTCACTTTTCATACTAAATCTATGATCATTCGCGGCAAAGGAAGCAAGCAGCGTCTTATCCCTATAGGTTATCAGACGTGCGAGCAGCTTTTGAATTATTGCTTGAAATATCGTCACGGCGCTTCCGGATCCGAGCCGTTCTTCGTCGATCAGAACGGGGGAACGCTGTTCGGATAACCTTATCAAGCAGATTTTCAAGCGTTTAAAGGACACCACCGGAATAGAACGGCTTCACCCGCATTTACTCCGGCACACGTTCGCTACGTATTACCTGGCTGACGGCGGAGATCTGGAGACCCTCCGGCTTATCCTCGGACATAGCAATATTCAGACAACGCAGATGTATTTACATCTCGCGTTTAACCTTAAGCTCCAGCGCAGCCGGCATAACTCGCATATCGATAAGCTATTCGATCACTGACACCTTTTTGATAAATGCCCAGATACAGCGAAAGCGCCTTGCATGCCGTGAATGGCTCTGCAATGCGCTTTCAGAAATCTGGCTCCCCGACCGTGTCAATATCAAAACACTGCAGAATATTAGGAAATGCGCTATACAGCGTGGTAACCAACACCGCTGTGTAACATCAACATTCCCCGCTCTACCCGCCCCACACGGCGGGTCTTTTCTTTTTCCGGTAACTTTCCCGCCCATGCTCAAATCATCGCACACAGCGCCGCTGTGCGTTCTCTCTGCGGCTGCTGCGGTCTTTTCCCGCTGCCGGGCATAGGAGGGGCACACGGGGCGCACACGCCGCCCTTTTCCCTTTTGCCGTAACTTTTCCCACCGCCGCCATAACCCCCGCACACAGCCCCGCTGTATGCTCTCTGTGCGGCTGCTCAGAAATTCCCCGCTGCGGAGTTATGCTGCGGGACTCGGCGGTATTCCGCTGCATTTTCCTGTTCCACCAGATTGTAAATAAAGTTTCCTTAGTATTTTTTGACCGACCTTATCAATTTTTACGTTGTTTTGCGAGGCGGAAATTATGCTCAAAAACCTAGTTCGGCTTTCGGTTCGTTCATTTATTGCCGAGTAGGAATTTTTGAGCAGCCTATACAGCGGTTTTCGTCTATTTTTCCGCTGTTCATTATTCTATACAATAATCAACGCCTTGAAATATTCGGGAAAGGAGGTCATTTGTATGCCAGACAGCGTAACATGGGGTTATGCGAGGGTCAGCAGCTTAAGCCAGAAACTGGATCGGCAGCTAGACGCTCTGCGTGAGTACGGAATTGACGAACGACACATCAAGACGGAAAAGCAGTCCGGAAAGGATTTCAACAGACCGGAGTTCCTGTCTTTAGTTGGCACGGAAGATGTCGCTCCCGCAATGCGTGAGGGCGATTGCCTGGTTGTTCTGTCCCTAGACAGGCTCGGCAGGAATTACACGGAGATCTGCAAGTGGTGGCGGCACATTACAGTTGACATGAAGTGCAGTATAGTCGTTCTGGATATGCCCCTACTCGGAAACTCTGACGGCGAGAGCAATCTTGACCGAAAGTTCATCATGGAGCTTGTGCTCCAGATAATCAGCTATGTGAGCGAAAAAGAGCGTATCTCGATAAAGGAACGCCAGAGGCAGGGCATCGAGTCAGCGAAAGCGGAGGGTGTGAGATTCGGCAGACCGCCAGTCGAGAAGCCGGATAACCTTGCCGAGATACTCAACGCTTGGCGAAACAAGGAAATCACCGCCACCGCTGCTGCCAAAAAGCTGCAAGTTAGCAAGAATACGTTCTATAAGTTTGCGAAGGAGGAGGAAATTTAGATGTTCAAGATAATGCCAGGTCGCTATTCCGGCTTTGAGATTGGCTCAAACGGCTTTATGCTGGCTCAGCTCGTAATAGAGGACGATGGAACTCAGAGAGTTGCGGTCACCGAAGTTGTTATGTGGGTTTCTATGCTGTGCGTTGATATGGTTACTGTGAAAGTTCCTATCTCTATGGCGGATTTGAAGTACAGTCAGGGAGTTCTGACAGAGGAGATGCTTGCCGAACTCTCAGAGGACAAAAACAGGCAGCTGATAGAGTACAGCGAAAAGCCCAGAGTACATGACGGCTGCTTGCTCAGAGTCACGCCGCCCGGCACACTATAACGGCTTAATCCCGCTGCGGTCTTGTTTTTAGCTCCGCAGCGGGAGAATTTCAGCCGTTTTTGAAAAGAAAATCACGTTTTATATTCAATTTTGAAAGGAGTGCAGGCACGTTGTTTATTGTTGGTCTTTGCGATGTCATCAACTCAATAAACGCTCAGTACAGTTATTTGATGTCCTTAAACGAGAACAGGGACAAGGAGGCTGTGAAGCTAGTCGAGAAGAAGAAAAAGCTACTAGATGATATGCAGAATTTCATTATACATTCAAACTGGGCTAGTAACACCACCAGAAATATTCTGAGTTTCCTTATATTCTATAATTTCGATTATAGAATGACCTGCAAGGCGTTCAGAATACAGCCGGAGCATTTAGTAGCAATCGTCACATCGTGCGATGAGAAGATTTCAGAGGTGATGTCCGAGGCTGTGAATTATATCGCAGTGGATATGCCCGATAAGGCTCGTTCATCGTTCAATTCGGCGGTCAAGCACTTATCTGCGGGAAAAGGTCGCAGAGGGGAGTTTAACGGGCTGCTGCCTAAACCTGCGGTATTCAGCAATGTGAAGCTGTCAGACTGCTCTGCTGAAATCAGTATCCTGCGGTGTCTGAACAAGAGCGATCTTGTAAAGGCTAGCAGGAGATGCGACAGGCGCAAGCTCGCTCATCTGCTTTATATTCTGGGCAGCAGCGACCAGACGTATGCCACCGAGAAAGCTGAGCTGAATGAGGCTATAAAAGGCTGACACGTCATGCAATAATTTATTCTGCAATATATTGACAAAGCAACGGTTATGTGTTATAATGAAGCTGCGACACAATTTGATATAATCAGGACAGGCGTACACTTTTGCCTAGGTAAAAGTGCAGGCTTTATTTCGTATGCTTTCCTGAGTGTATCGAAAAATTGTGTCGCAACAATCGGAGCTTTGCATTTTTCGGTGCGTGGCTTCGGCTGCGCACTTTTTTAATATATGGTTATTTTGGTAATTTTGCCTGCCGAGCAATCGGCGGGCTGATATGAGAAAGGATTTACTATTATGAGAAAGTTCATTAAGAGTGTAGTTGCAGCGGTTCTGGTTGCTTCAATGTCCGTAACGGGTTTAGCTACGATGGCGAGTGCGAAGACGACCAGTTCTTCTGTGTCAGCTTCTGCTGTTAAGACCCATTCGGTCACACTTCACGGTATTACGTTCAAGAATGTAACTCTTGATTGGGGTAGCAAGATGAATGTACCTGTCAAGGAGTCTTACAAGCGATTAGGTTGCGATGAGTCGGAACTTCCCTTTACTGCTGAGGAAGAGGCAATCATGCGTAGAGCACTGTTACGTGAGCAGTCCCTTGATGAGTACAATAAGATGAACCCGTACAACAAGACGACTCTGACGGACGATGATGTGCTTGCTTACTTTGAGTATAATTGCTATTCTCCAGAGGAGGCAAAGTACCGTCAGGCAATTACTGAGACTTCAAAAACGACTGGTGATGTCTATGTTTATTATACTAATAAGTATGATACTAGTAAGTGGAATATTGACTATATGCCTTGCTGTAATGCAAACTTTTTTACTGCACTGAGGTCAGATATAACTATAACTGATGCTATTTACTATGCTAAGAATATAGCTGGTTATACAAAGGCTCAGGTGACTAAGATGTATAAGACCCGTGCAGTTGAGTATCTTAGGGATAAGACTAAGGAGCGTAAGACTGGTCAGATAAAGTTGGCATTAGCCTATGGTTATGACCTCAGCGTGTCAAAAAATGAGGCTAATAAGTACTGGGATAAGTGTTTTTATCACAAGATAGCTTTGTCTGATGCCGTAGTCAATACTTGGTCTTACAAGATTTCTGATATGCAGAGCAATATGGTCTATTTCGATATTCTTGGTCGTGGTTTCACCAAGAAAGACCTCTTAATGGGTAATCTCCCATCTGGTGGTATGAATACCTTGACTGCTAGAGCGAAGGCTGTGTTCAGAAAGAACCCCGCTCTCGAGAAGCTTGCTATCCTTAGTAAGTCTTATCAGGCGACTTACAGCGAGTTTGAGTTTAAGAACACTGACAATATCTTTCTCACTAATGCAGAGGCTAAGAAGCTGAAGAGCTACCTTAGAAAGGCAAGTAAGGGTTATAATGTTAAGGTTTATAATGAGATAGGTGAAGCAACCACCTGGAATGGTGACGTTATTGCTCAGTTATATCTTGTGTATAACTATCTTCCTGCTAGTCAGGTGAAGTCCCTTAACACTTATCTGGCTAAGCTGTGTAAGACGCTGGGTCTTGAGACCAAGTGGAATGCCATGTTTGTAGATGGTAAGGACTATGATTTAACCCGCTCTGCCTTTGATGTTAGTGACAGTATAATTATTCGTCACAGTTAATTACTCTCACAATAGACAATCCGAGATTAGGCTCACTCGCAAGGGTGAGCCTTTCTTATTACATAGATAAACCGAGTTGATTTTCCAAAGTAACCAGTGGATTTCACGAAATGTCGAGTAGGTTTTCAATAATGCCTAGCTGCTTTTGGAAAATGACGAGTGGCTTTTGAAAAATGTCAAGTTGATTCTGGAAACTAACAAGCGGATCATGAAAAATGACGAGTTATTTCAAAGAAAACTGGTATTTTTCCGAGATGATTTCATTCAAATTCTTAGTACTTTTCTGGTATTTATATTAGAAAATTGGGGCGCTCAAGTCGATGATTTTTCTGGTATTTAGATTGACTAACTAGCGGGAAAAATCCGGCGACAGGATGGCGATCTCGCCAGAAAGACATATCAAAATTTCAGTACTTTTCTGGTATTTCCCTATCTGAAAGGCGATTTTCACAATACGCCTGAATATCTGATACAGAGGGATTCTGCCCGCTATAAAGCACATTTTCTTTGCTTAGAAATTTCGGAAAATTTACAGTAAGATATATAATTATACAAGAGAAAAGAAAAAACGAGTAATCCCTAGATGATACAGACTTAGAGTTCACAGTGGCAGGTTAAGATTCGAATAGAAGAGGTTTACACGTAGAGTAGATCAATCAAGAGATACCAAAGCAAAGGATAAGATACAATCCGGAGGTTCGTATAGAATAGGCAAACTCAATAGATTTCAGATACCAGAGAGTAGAGGGAGAATAGAGGAGAGAGGGAGTTTCGAGTAATCTCTTTAGACCTTTGTATATAATATACGGCGATAGATGAATTTGAGTTTTAGAGCTCAGAGGCTAGAGCAGTTGTAGTTTCGAGTAATCTCTGGGTATTCTCAAGATATATATTCGAGTTCCAGAGCGCCCTTTTTATTTATATGAGCCTATCAGCAGTTGAGCATTCAGAATTCTGCTGATAGGCTCTTTTCTTTTTATCCGGGTATTATATACGGCTGAGATGGAGTCAGGCTACAGATTGCCCTTGTATATATTATACAGCTGGGAATATATGGGTTTTGCCAGTTGAGTCATGTTCAGCCTTAGCAGCAGTCGAGCCATGAGTAATTTGCCGACAGGCTTATATTTATATCTGGGTATTATTTGTTTTTTGTTTTCCCCGACATGAAAGTTATATTTCAAAGCAGAGGATTTAAGCCCTTTATAAATATAGTACGGTGGATAATTATGTTATATCTCAGGCTCAAGTGAATTGAAAAGATGCTTATAAATTTATTACAGTCCCCTTTGCAGGAGTGATAATCCGCTTATAATATATACGGGTATTATTTGTTGAGGGTTTAGGGTAACCCATATTTGCTAATGTACTCTATAAATTAAAATTCAGTTTATTCGCCTTGCCGATAGTTTCATTCGGCTCGATAGAGGGTATTATACAGCGCTGCAGCTCCGTCATTCGGGGCTGCTTTTTGTTTATACAGGAGTTTACCTTTCTCTTTTAAATTCAAGGATTATAAGAGAAAGGGAACTCGACTTATGGCAATTTCAGATTATATGTGAGTTTCGTGTGGCTCACTTGAGACGGCGGCTCAAAATTAAGGATTCCTTGCCCTTACTTAGATAAAAGAATTCCCATGTGAAGATACGGTTGTGCCAGTGAAAATCACTGAGTAACAAAATTACATGGAGGTTCTTTATGATTAGAGCTTGTCACACTTACATTGAGATTGCTACAATGAACGATGCATTAATTTGTATGCTAGATGATGTGCGCAATAATAATCTCACAATTGAGAATGAGAAGATTCAGAAGGTGGCAAATGATATTTTCAAGGATGGTGAGACTGTTATCGACCTTTTTAGGAATAGCCTTGATCCTAACTCAGAGACTCGAAAGCTGCTTGATAGTATTTCCCATGCCGAGTTTATGATGATGTTGGCTGAGAAGTGCAAAGCGTATGCTGATGAGCCGTACCCCTATAACGCTATAAATGGCATGGAGGGTACAACAGAACTTCAGGTTGTATATTCAGAGAATAAGTTTACCACCGATTACCTCAGATATTTTAACGGAGTGTTTAAGGAAGTATCCAAGAAGTCACTATACTCTGCATGCTGCAATGTGATAATAAACTACTTCACCAAGAAAGATAGCAGTCCTAGCACGGGTATTACATCACCGGGATCCAAGGTGCAAATGTGCAATAGAATGGACTTAGTCCATCTGCCTAAGGAGAAATACAAGTATACAATTGAGGCATTTGCCAGAACGTGTTCATTCTCTTTAGCTCTTAGAGATTATGCTGAGAAGTTCATCTTAAACGATAAGGATTTTGAGGTAGCAAACTATCTGAGCTGCCTAAAGGATTATCCGATATATCTTATTGATTGTATTCAAGGTATGATAAATACTGACGAGTTCAAGAGACTGGATTACGCCGCCCATAAGAAGGAAGATGCAAAAAAACAACTCAAAGCTGACCCTGACTCAGTTGAGTTGGCTGAGCAGAACCGTAAAGCTTTTGAAGACTTTACATCTGCTAGAAATGAGTATTTGATTTTTCTGTTGAATAGTTTCAAGAGTGGCTTACCTGAGTCACTTGTAAGAATTCTACCCAAAAGAAAACCGTTAAACCTGCCAGATGACCTTAAAGCTATTATTGCCGAGAAAAAATACACCAGGAAAAACAGAAGCATACATAGCATAACACAAAGATCAATCAAAGAGGCTGCATATTTCTTTATACTCGTAAATATCACATATTCGGGCGATTGCAAGTCGATAAACAGCAATGCTATAGTTGATTTAATGCTTCATCTCTCAAATAAGTTTTCACATATGCTATCTGCTGCCGGGGTATTACAGAGAGCCACAATATACTGCAATGACTTTTCCTATATCATTAGGCGTTTCAGAAAGTACAAGAATGTATTATTCCTATTTGATCCGCCCTATTTGAATGAGAAACTCATTGATGATGGTACCTATAGATTCTCATTTGCTAGTAAGTTGCTTGTTAAGATTGCAAATGAAACCAAGCATTTAGACAATGTTATAGTGACCCATAAGCACTTAAATAACGACTTTGTCAGAAAACTGTTTAGCAAGCATTTAAACCTTACATGCTATTCCAATAAGTATTGTAGCACTGATAAATATACAACTAAATATACAACAGATGTACTTTATAAGGGTGTTGATCCGGACGTATTTGCAGATTTCGAGGATGAGGTGTGATATCATGAATACAATACACTACTTCATAACCGAAAAAGGAATAACAAAGACCATTAGTAGCAAGGAAAAGGAGGTGAAAGCAAATGATATAGAGCATATTTTATTAAAAATGTATCAGAAAGACATTGACAAAAAGGTAAGCAAGAGTTAAACTAGAGATCAGCAAAAAACTACATTACTTGAAAGGAAAAAATTATGGCTAAGAAGAACAACAGGAGAAGTGGCAATAGAGCTGTCGTATATGGGAGATTCAGCAGCACAAAGCAGCAGATGCAGTCAATTGAAGGTCAGTTCACTGAGTGTGACAAGTTTGCTAACAGAGAGAATTACTGCATTATTGAGTATTTCAAAGATGAGGCGAAGACTGGTCGAGAGATGAGCCATCGGCTAGGTTTGCTTAATATGCTAGATTATCTGTCAGTTCACCCAGAGATCGCTTACGTTATAGTGTACAAGATGGATAGGCTCTCCAGGAATGATAAGGATAGAATTGAGATCCTAGGCAGACTTGCGGACATGGGTGTGACCGTACTCAAAACTGCTGAGATAAACGGAACAGGTGCTGCGGGTTATTTGTCAGATGGACTTAACTCCATTCTTTCTGTGCATTATAGCATGGAGTTAGCAGAAAAAACAGTCAGAGGTATGAGGCAAAGTGCCAAGAACGGTAGCTCGACCGGAAGTCTACCACCATACGGCTATAAATGGGAAGAAAAAAAGCTTGTAGTAGATGAAACACAAGCGCCAATAGCAAAACGCATTTTTTCTTGCTATGCAAGTGGTCAGAGCAAAAAGCAAATAGCTGATGACCTCAATAAGTTGGGTTACACCAATAGAAGGGGTAAACCATGGTCATTCAAAGATTTCGAGAATATGCTCAAAAACCGCAAGTACATCGGTGAATGGTATTTCAATGGTGAGCTTGAAAATGAGCATGGCAATGAACCAATAATAGATGTTGATACCTTTAACAAGGTACAGGAAATGTTGACTATTAATAAAAGACAAACGGGAGGTAAGAGTCGACAGAAACGAGAATATGCGTGTAGCGGCAGGATATATTGCAAGCGTTGCGGAGAACCCATGATAGCAATGGGCGGCGCAGGCAGAGGGAATAACAAATATTACTACTATTCTTGCCGAAATGCAAGATGCAAGGTATGCGACAAGAAGAACGAACGTCAGGATAAAATAGACAATTGGGTTGTAGATGAAATAAAGCAAACCTTTGGCTTAACAATTGACAATATAGATGCTGTGGCAGAAAATATAGCCAATCTCTACGAGCAGCACCAGAACGGCGATATGTTAGCAATCAAAAAGCAGAATTTAGCAAAGGCTAATCGCGACCAAGATAAGCTGCTGACAATTATTCTTGATCAGGATGATAATGAAAAAAGCGATGTGCTCAAAGCAAGGTTCTCAGAAACAAACAAGCGTATCATTGAGTTAAAGCAAGAGATTGCTGAGCTAGAACATCAGAAGAATACGCTGCCAAAAGTTGGCGAGATCAAGTCATGGTTATATGATATTATTATAAAAGGGACAGATTCAATGCCAAGTGTCAGAGAACTGATAAATTCGTGCATAGCACGGATATATGTCGATAACGATGATAACGGCATAATCATATGGCAGATACATAACAGGCAGATAGATGAAGACTCAATAAATGCAATACTATCGGAAAACAAGAAAAGCATCTATACAGAACCCTGTATAGATGCTAACGAACTTGGCTCCCCATGCTCTCGATTAAAAGAACAAATCCGCTGGGTCATTATTGATGGAAATTTGTGCTTGTTGACTCACAAAAGCAATTATAGCATTTACTTTAGCGTTCTATAAAAATCATCAGTAGACGGCATACTCATGAAATTCAACATACCATCTCCTCTTGGGCATTAATGTTCTCAACTATTTTCACAATAATGGTTCAAACCTGCCGGAAAGCGCCGCAAGTATTATTCAGCAATGGCTTAGCACTCGGCGCGCCCTGTATTGGAATAAATATCCACTTTGTTTTGTGGATATTTATTCCAATGGCATGTTCTCAAAATTTTTGAGTGAATTGTGTAAAGTGATATAGACAATGTCATTTTGAGTGTGATCTGTCAAGTTTTATTATACAAAATCATAATGCGGTTCTTGTTCGTTATAAGATTCAGATTATAGCAGGTATTCCCCTCACACAATTCTTGCATTTTCACCAGCTGAAGTTCACAAAATTAAACTATAATGATTTCATCTTGTGTAAACCACCCTTTTAACAATGCATTTTTCTTCACGGAATCAGCATTGCTTGAATATGCCACTATTGCAAGACTCTCTCGCGCCCTGGTGCATGTTACATAAAAGAGTCTGGCAGTTCTGGATATGCTGTTATCCTTATGTGCATTCTGATTTTCAACATCAGTTTTTGTCAACGATTTTGCGCCAAAAAGTTTTTCATAGCTAAACAAGTGTCCTTTTGCTCCGGCATCGTCCATTATTACCATTACTCTAGGGAACTCCAATCCCTTGACACCTTGATGAGTTGCAAAACGAGTTTTGTCAGTTACATATTCGGAATACCTCTCCAACGTACTGAATGGTACTTTCAACGCTTCTCTCAAAGCCGAAACCTTTTTTGGCTCATCTTCTAAAGGCGCCTTTAAAATATCATCTACGCGAGAATCAAGAACGAATAATCCCGTGTTTTTTATTGATTGCAGTATGTCCAAACAAATTGGTTCCTTATCCCCTTTCCATAGTTCCATAAGTGAATCGACAGCCATTTCCACATTCCTCAAAGCAGAAATCTGGTCTTTTTGACTGATTAATTGATTTTCTTCAAGAAGGAGCGAATTGCATCTGACTATTCGCGAAACCTCAAACTCATCGCCCGCCTTGTACGCTTTTACAAGAGGAGATATGACGTTCGATAAAAAGGACAGTTCCGTAATTGTGCCGTTACGCAGCGATGTATCAAAACACTTCGCATCATTTAGCGGAGCATATAATTCAAAAAAACCAAAGCGCACAGCAGCCATACTATGCTCAAGAATTAGACTTTTATATTTTGTTTCATCGTTCCATTCAAGGTCGCCGGTTGCCTGTGCCATCAGCCTAGCTGCTTCTTTCTCTGTATTGTCCTTATCAGCAGAGGAATCGGCAATAAACAATCTGACGGTACCGGGTGAAGCATCAGAGCGGGATTTTTGTTCCTGTTTATCCTCTATTCCTCGTATAGAATTTGCCAACTGAACTATTCGAGCAGCGCTACGGTGATTCATTTTTTTGACTGGTTTCACCCATTCGCCGCATAAATTTTCTGCAAGATTCTCCTTACCGTCAAAATATATCCTCTGCATAGCATCTCCGAACATTCCCACAATAAATTCAGCCGGGTGATTAACTATAACAGAGTTTAAAGCATCAACAAGTTCCTTTTTTGTATCCTGACTTTCATCTATAAGGATTATAGGAAAACGAGAAATGAGGATTTTCTGCATGATGCTTTCATTTTGAATGAAACAGCAGCCCATTTTAACAACTTCGCCATGATTAAGCGAATTATACCCCAGGTTGTCACCATCCGGACTATACGAAAACCTGTTTACAGCCTTTATTTTGCTAAGGCGTTCTTTCATCTTGTCAATATCATCCTGCGTTTTCCTGGCACTTGCTTCATTACGAGCATTATTCTTTTTACTATTTAGTTCTTCAACGCTTGATGACAAACTTTCAATAAGCCATTCCTTTATATCTGACTGATAGTTTTTTATTAGTTCCCACAAAAAACTATGAATTGTAGAAACCGCAAATATTGAATTGTATTGCATTCGTCTGGATATCTCGTCAACCGCCGCATTAGTATAAGTAATAACAGCAATTTTCTTGCCGCTATCACGAAACCATTTTCCCATCTTTTCTTCTATATAGGACATGGTATTAACCAAGCTCCTTGTTTTGCCCGAACCGGCACCGGCAAACACAAAGAAGTTTTTAGGGTTTTCAAGTGAAAAACAATTTTGTATTTCTTTCTCTACATGGTCGTCAAAGTGGTCATCGTCTATTTCAGAGTATTCTTCGTCAAGCATCTCTAGTCCTCCTTACTTAGGCATTCTTGGAGCCACGTCAATCCCTCTTCAATATATTGGGGGATAATAAGTGTTTCAGGATTCAGCGAATAAATCACATCAAGTGCAAAATCCGCCTTTGATGCACCTGAATTTTTGCTGTGAAGCATATCATAGATTTTTTCACATAATTTATCAAACGATTCTGATGAATTCAATGTGTTTATTACTTTTTTCATCATTCCCTCAGCATCTTTTGACTGCAACGATTTCAGCATTTCATAATTAGTAAATATTATGGAATCCTCGAAGGTACTTGGAATATACTCTTTTTCCGAGCCGTTTATTTTGACCTTTATAGGAGTCTGATATGAAATACGAATGCTGTAATTATATGGGCTATCAAAGTTTATAACTTTATCATCAGATTTAATATCAAGCAGCTTATCAAGGTCCTGTTCTTTTAGAAGCCACTTCGTTATTGCATAGTTTCCGCTGATATAGCCCTTCCCGCGCTCCGGCATTATACCGGGATTATGCTCTGAGTTTTCAGCCGGGTCAATATCTGTAATAACAAGTGTAGGAATGCATAGTTTCCCAATCAATGGTTCCAAACGATGCGAATGTCTGCCGTTTATGCTTAATATCGAAATATACCTATGATATAGTTCAAGGTGTTTGGAATGAATAAAGTGAGGCAACAGCATATTTTCAGCAGCACCCTCTACCATAATTACAGCATCTGCAAAAAAGAGATCGCAATGCGTTGTCTGAAGATAACGAGTTACAAATCTGGTCGTTTCATTTCCATTGCCGAAAACATCGGACAGATAAATGACTTCAGATGTTGATACACTGCAATCCGCATTTTCAGGCAACCTCTTAAAATATCGCAGATTTGCAAAATTACATTCCCTTGCGATATGACTTGAGTGGGTACTTATTACAAGCTGAGTTTTAAAATTAGTTTCGCGGGTTAATACCTCATAAGCCTTGCGAATAAACACCTGTTGTACCTGAACATGAAGGTGTGCCTCGGGTTCCTCAACTAATACAAGGTGAAGCGGCTCTATCGGGGAATCGGAATGGGGCGATTTTCCTTTATGCGTCCAGCTATCACGAAATTCCATTAGGTCAAAAACCATTGAAATCAGGTTCTGATATCCTAATCCATTGTACTTTTCCGGAAGCTTCAATGAATCATCAGAACTGCTGATAGCATACTGAACCGCAGAATCATGTTCCAACACATGATTTGTACTGATTTTCGAAGCCAAAGTAAGCTTAGGATCTGCAACCCCGGGATAACCAAGAGCCTCCAGTTCTTTTATTGCTGATTCAAATTTCTGATTAAGCGCTTTATCAAATGCTTTTCGCGAACCATCAGCAGCTGCTAATATATCTAAATCTTCAGGTGTGGGGGCAACCTCCGAATCAAGATGCTTTCTATAATAATTGATCATTTGCTTTGAAAGGCGCTGTCCTTTCGTATCTCCACCGGTACTGTCAGGATCAGAAAAGCCACGCTGCGCATCTATAATGTCAACCCTTACTATGCCTTTCAACGGATTATCCGTAAGACATTCCCACCCGAAATTTGTCTGTATTTGACCGTCACTTTTCTCTTTTGTCGGGTCAAGAATAAATGCTCTTAAGGAAAAATAAGAGGCGATTCTTTCTGAAATAAAATCGCATAAATCCTTTGGAAATAACGTGCTGGCCAGCTTTTTATCAGGATCAGCACTCTCTGTGTTACGGGCAGCTTGATATTCTCGTCTGTAATCATCAAAAAATTTTGCAATATTCTTCGGGAAAAACGCCAAACGAACGCCAAGACGTCCACCTTTCCATTTTAATGTTGGAATCAAATCAGAAACATAGTGAATCTCATTATCCGAAACATCAAGCCAAATATCCATCTTAGGAACAATTGAATCCCACTCAGATAAATCACTTGGCTGTTGGCAATTGGGAACAATCCAGTTATCCCCTATTTCGTTAATAGTTTTTCTATTTGATACCGTAATGTCATTAAATACAAAACTCCTGCTTGCAAGGAACTTGTTAAAAGCGTCCATTGCAGAGGTTTTGCCACTGTTATTTGCCCCGACGAACAGAGTGGTTTGATTACTGATGTCGATATGGCACCGACGTAATTTACGAAAATTCTGAATTAATATTGAACTAATCAACATTTTGGTCCCTCCACGATTCATTTCTTTAACGTCTTGAATAGCGTTATTTTTTATTTAATTATATAAATATTCCTGTTTATTGAGTATGGTGAGTAACAATGTCATCTGCATAATCAGTAACCTTTTTTAATTCATTTAGCGAGTTTTTATAATCATCTGCAATATCATCAGTCAAATTAACATGTAAATCCTCAAAGGCTTCGGATTTCGACAGGTGTCCAATTTAGTATCCAATTTTGAGCTGTTTTAGATTTGGTATCCACTTTGAATTCCAGATGAAGCACCCATAAAACCGTATTGGGAAAGGGATTATAACAAAACACCTGTCGTTGTCCAAACCTTGGGGTCAGATTCCGACAGGTGATTCAACAATCAATTCTATTTGGCATTAAATTGCTTTATGGTATTTAAAATATCATCAAATTGTAGATATCCTGCACTAGCATTGAAGTGACCTGCATTTTTAACACAAATAGCCTGTCCTCCAATAGCTGCTGCAAATTTCTCTAAATAGTTTTGTGGAATATTTGGATCATCATCTCCATAGAATGCCAAAATTTCTTTAGCACTCTTTGTCATATTTATATCTTGATTGTTGATATAAAATGAACCATTCAGATCATCCATTAAATTATTACCACTGACGAAGTTGTTGTACCCAGAGACACATATCAGCCCTTTAACATTAATATCATGAACTAATAAATAGTGTACTAAAAATATTGAGCCACAACTGTGTCCAATTAGAACCGTTTCGTCGTTAACGACACCCATATCACAATAATAATCCATCAACCTCTCCCAATCAGGATATGTTTGATGTTGTGGCGTGGGAAATGAAGGAATCATACACTCAATCCCTTCTTTGTCCAATTCACGTTCTAGCCAAGGAAACCAATTTTCAAAAGGTTTTCCAAAAGTACCGTGTACTAAAAAAACATTCATGATATAACCTCCACATCTTTCTGCTTAATAATATATATTGGAAAAACATTTGTGAACACGTCCATTGTGTGAACGAATTTAACAAATTCCAACACATCGTTTACCTGTTGAATGAAAAACTGGTTTGAGGGTGCGAAAAAACTAAATTTCATTTCAGTATTCCAGCCAACATTTTGAAAATAAGAAAATAGGTCTCTACTGATTTGTCCAGATGCATAGAGTGCTTCTAATTCTCGATACATCTTTTCAAAATCAATTGTGAAATTTTTCTTATCCAAACAATATAGACCAAGTTGATGATTAATATAAGTATATGGGTGTATGTGTATCGAATTTTGATACTCACTAATTATTTGATACGGAGTTTTAATTGGTTCGTCGTCACTCCAAATAAAACTTTTACCCAAAAAAAGACCTTCGCTTGAAAGGGAATTGTGTATATTATTTAGAAAATTCTTGAATTTTTTCGGCTCGATATTACCTATTGACAAATCGCCAATTATTATATCAAACTTCTCATTAAAATGCATGTCTTCCCATGCGGAATAATAAACGGTTTCCTTTAGATTCTTATGACGAATCTCTCGAGAAACTTGTTCATAATAATCCTTACTCTTGTCAACTACATAAATTTCCAAGTTTTCATCATATCCCCAATCTCGAAATTCCGGAGTAGATCCCAAAACCAAAAGTTTAATTGGGCGATGGATTTTTTCTTGAATCTTTCTAAGATAGTGCGTATATATGCAAATTTCAGAACAAGAAGGCCTTGAGGGAGCAACATTGTTAGTCCATATATTGGCCAACTCTTTTCCCCATCCGCTCATAATATTTTCCTCCTCATCAATCAATATTTTCAAAAGCTGCTAAAACATAATGCAGAATTTGTGGAATTGTGCAATATTGTCGAACTGTATTAACAGCATTTTTGTTTATTACATTAATAACGTTATCAAAGAATTTTAAGATACCATCGCATAGATCCATATGTATATCTGAAAACGATTTTTTTGTTATTCTAAAGATAACAGATGCAAGTATGGTAGCAGATAGGGTGTTGTTTGCCCCATCTTCTGTTGTGAAATCTATAGGGATTCCAAGCCAAGAATCTCTATTTTCCTCTGAGCAAGCATAATCTAAAATCCGCCTAATTTCTGTTTTATGATTGTCAATTGCATCCCACACAAATAGTGCTTCTAAGCATAATCCTGTGGCTTCCCATTTTGAAACCCATTTTCCAACACCGCTTCTCCAAAAAGCAGCCTTATCGTCAATGCGCTGATAAAGTGAAGTAATTGATGTTTTAATTACCTCATCAACCTGATCTTTAGCGGGGTATGTTGAATAATCTATTTTTTTTAAACTTATTAATATACGGGCAGTAATCCAAGGAACGCGATAGGGATACCACCCATCAGATGTGTCTAAAGCACAATCTGCCATAAGGTTATCCAAACATTTATGTTTTATTGCGCGTAATACTTCTGTATCCTCCGATGAAACTATACGTATTAGAAGACCAAAATGAAAATTCAAATACATTTGTTCGCCATTAATATTCTTAGCTTGCATTTTAGCGGAATGTGTATAATAATCATCTATATTATCTTCTTCCTGCATACATTGAACAATTTTGTTAGTTTCGTTGGGTGTGATAAGCAACTTCTCACTGTCTAAAATATAATCACCTGTGTATGTAACACTAAAGCATGACAAACACTTATTAAGCAAATTAGCATAATCCTTTTTCCCCCATTTTAATTGTTTAGCAATACAAAGCAAAAAGTATTGAGAAGAAATTGCTTGAGCCCATTCTTCATCATCGAATCCATATCTTGCAATTATTTTTTTTATCTTCCTTATAAAGTTGTTCTTGATTTGAGATAATGTTCGACTTTCATCGCTTACACTGACTCCATATGGCATTTTTAATTACCTCCATTTAATAAATTCAATCCTTCTTCAATATGGTTTTTAACATATTGCCGATTGTCAGATAATGTTGATAAGATTGAAACCATATCAGTAGAGGGGCTTTTATTAACTAATAATTCAAAGCACTTCATTTCAATTAAATTTGCTTCTTCTATTACGGAAAATATTTCCAAAATTTTAAGAAAATATGTCTCCTTGTCCATACATAAAATTGACCCACATTCACGCGCTCCTTTCCAAATTGGAATAGCGTATGGTTGAATATATACTTTGTCTGACTCCAACAATTCTATGCTGCTCTTTAATGATTCTAATTCCACCTTGAGGTCATTAATCAATTGTTTTCTAATAGCCTTTTCATTACAGTTATTAATGATTTTTTCGACCAACAAAGCAGAACCAAATCCCAAAAAAGTTGATAACATCAGCTCAATAAATGAAAAGTCCAATGAAGAAAGAAACTGCTGAAAAAGACTAAATTCCATTTTCATTTTTCCTTTCAGAAAATATAAAATCAAGTGTGCGATAATATACAATTATCTCACCTAACATTTACTCTTAATATATTTTATCACAATTTATCATAAATGTCAATATATTTTGTCCCAAATTTCGATATTATTAGATAGTAAATATGCTAAATAATAAGATAACAATCATCTAATAAAAGCAGATTCCGCATTTCATGTACTCCGGTTCACTTTTCTTCCCCAAAAATATACTAATCATATTGCTTGCCATAATTCAAATCTCATCCGCAATATTCTTCATAATAACAGAATCATACGTATGAAACCCTCACATTCTAATCACTCCATAACAGCCTTGATTTCTTAATATTGAAATAGAATAACGCAAAACTCCCGTAAGCACTGAAAAACGCCTTGCTTCCGAGAGTTTTTACATATTAAGAAATAAAGCGTTGCAATCGAATAAAATAAGAAACCATTCTGCCTTACGCCAACAATTCTGCACCGTATCCTTGGCTGATCCGTCCAGAATTCGTTGTAAACACTACCCGCCAATAAACTCATCATGCGAGCCGTGCTCCAATATTAATTCGTTGCCAAAACAACAAGATGACAGGCAGTGCGAAATGTAGAGAAGCCGTGTGTCCTACAACTCCATTGAACTCGGTGTAAAATCGTGTTCGAAAATCGAATCAAGCGCCGCGGAAGGTTCGTCAAGCACGATAAATGGCAAGCCTTATAGTTCCGGCAATGTTTTTATGCTAAACTGATTGCACAGCATTTGCACCGATTTAACCAGAGTTTTCTTAAATCTCAAGAACATCAGAAACATTTTCACCATTGTAATAATAAACATAATATACCATATCGGTATTTGAAAGTATAGAAAAGTGAAGCAGTTTCTGCCGCATCAGCGTTCTAATTTCATGATCCAATAAATAGAGTGTTTCGTCTGCATAAAACACAATTCGACTGCCATCAGAGGATATTTGCTCCGCTGTCATTTCTGTAAGCAATTCAGTAGCACCGTTTTTGATATCCATCGAATATATTCCATTTTTATTGGAATACAGTAGCCTGCTGCCATCATAGTAAAGCGATTTGACAAAGCCACCTGCAAGCCGTTCTGACTGCTTATCGACAACATTGTATGCCATTAGTTCCAGGGAGTGATTAATGTAGTAAATTGTCTTTCCATCGAATGCCACCATATTGAGCTGATTGCCATCAGGAATTATGCACTCTGCTTTGCCGTTTTTTATCTGGTATATTTCGCCATTGTATGTAATTGGATAAATTGCATTACCGTCAGTAAAAAAAGAATGTATGCTACTTTCAAGGATAATATTATCCTTGAAACTTAACCCCAGATAGGAATACACAGCCTGAGGGTCTTGAGAAAACAATTCTTCGCACTGAAAAGTATCAAGAGAAACCTTGGTTATTGAAGTGCCTGAGCTATCGTCAAGATAATAAATTGAGTTGTCGCCATATGCGATATGTGTAATAAGCATATCACTGCTGAATGGGTCTCTTAGAAGATCATAACTGGCATCATCAAGCTTTGAAAACACTGCAATTCCATCAGAGCTTTTCACAAAATATTGAGTGTCGTTTTGCAGCATATAAAAGCCGTCTTTTAGGTTATAGCAAATGTCCGTGGGAATTTGTGAATTGCAGCCTGAAATATTAAAGATCATAAGCATTAACAAAGACAACGCCCTTATATGCTTTGATTTTTGCGGCTTTTTATCATAATAACTTCTGGCCGCAAAAACAGCCGCAGCGCAAAATGCTGATATCAAAACCACCAAAGCGCCAAAAACCGAAATTGGGATTTCAGAAAAAGTCTTTGTTGTAATTTGATTATTTGTGCCTTCGCTAAGCGTTTCATAAACTTCACCGCGAAAATACCCTGTCGCACGCAGAAATCCTGTGGGAAGATAATATGCTGTGCTTTCCTCGGTAAATAAAAATTGCTGTAACAGGCACAAGGAACACGGAACAAATACAACAAAAAGCGGCTTTTTGATTGTCACACACAGTAAAATTACAATGGCTGCAAGAAAAATATAACCTAAAAGCCTTGTTATCTGCAATGAAACAAAGCACTCTGCAATCGAAATATTATAAAAGCAGCCTGAAAAATAGCTTATACTCTGTATAGGGTAGGACAGTGCCTCCAATCCGCCCTCGCGGCATAAAAAGAGAAATTCACAGCCTGACGCAAGTATCTGTGCAATCAAAAAGAACACACCAAGCGCACCAATTTTAGCATAAAGAGTGCTGCTTTTACCTTTTGGATATGCTCTGATAAGCGTAATCATTTGTGAGCTTTCCTCGCCGAGAAAGGATAAGGCAGTCAAAAATACTACAAAAGCAACGAACAGAACATCGGGATAATCTCTGCATAAGCCATTGTATTCGCCAACGATAAAATAACGCTTGTCGGCTGCTTCCGATACATAGTTATACTTCTCAAATGTAAGCTCCAGCGCCTGTGCTTTATCAAGCAGCGGCTGTATTTCTGATATGCCAAGCAGGTATTCTTCCTCATCGTCAAGTTCGCCGCTTATTATCCGGTTTATTAAATCCTGCTCTTTGGACTTTGCGGCGTAAACCTTTTCCTGTTCGGAGTAAAGAAAATTCTCCTTTTCAGTGGTCAAAGTTCCAGACAAATACGACATATAATCATAGTATGCCACTTTTGTAATCTCGTTGTCAAAATGCTTGGGAGTATATATGCAGTTCATTACAACAAATTCCGCTATAACCATAGCCAACATCAGCAATAAACCATGCCGTTTTACGAACAGCTTTTTTATTTCATGTTTCAGCATCTTGTTCTCCTTAAATGATATGGCGCAATAATTGTGATGAATACTGCCAGTCCCACAGAAATGACGCCAAGCGAGAACAACGCAACGCACAGCGCAGGAACGGGCTCGCCGAATAGGTTGATGCAATTCAGCTCCTTAAGGTAAGTATCAGGAGTAAGAGCCATTATAGGGTTTATCGGAATGTCAGAATAACCTGCCGTAAGGATAAGCGCAACCGCAGCAGCGAAAGCGACGATTGCCGCAACGATCGTATTCGGGCTGATTTCCGATATGAGCATTATAAGCTCTGCTATAATGAATAGTGCGATAAATTTGAGTGCTGCACATATAAGAATTGCCTGTGCAAAGGTGAAACTATATGGACAAAAAGCAAAATATTCAGCGGAATACACAGGTCTGTCAAGTCCATCAACGCCATACAGAATACCAACAGTCGCAAGGTCAAGCAAAACAAAATAAAGGGATAATAAAAGCGAGTACATAAAAGCCGACGCCAACTTGGCTCTGACTGTTATTCCGACTTTTCCACTTGATGAAATCAATGCACTCATGCCGCATTCTTTTTCCTGAGAGAAACAGGAGGATAACCCTGCAATAAGCATTATTATTGCCAGCAGCGAAGAAAAGTCATAGCTGAAATAGTGTTCTGCCCATTCGGTCAGATGATATTCAGGTATGCTGCGTCCGCTATATAAATTGTATATCAAAGTATTGTATTTTGTTTGATAGAAATTTCCGCATTGCGTATAGAAATCAATGTTTTCATAGACTTTGCTTACGATCTTGTTCGACAAATTCGGATATGTTATGTAATACTCTACTTCGGGGACAAGGTAAAAGTGAAAAAGCGCAAAATCTCCAAATTCATATCCCGTATAGCAATCGGGATCATATTCTGTACTGTATTCCTTGTTTAACGCAAGCGTGCTCAGCCGATTATCATTTTCCTTAAGAAACTGAATTTCATTAGCTGAAACGGATCCGTTTAGTTCATCATACATCTGATAATACGCCGACTTTATCTCTGTCATATCATCACCGCTGAAACGCCCGAAAATGTTGAACACTTCATTCAGCCTGTATATATTCAGCACCGAAAGTGCTATGAGGACAAGCAGAACAGAGGGCTTTAACCAGCTTTTGCGCATTTCATAATATACTATTTTCATATCAGATTTCTCCAAAGCTGTACAGGCAGACATCATCAAGATTCGGCGAAACACCTGTCGCGGTTTCAAATGGCTTTTTTTCGCATATAAGCCTTACTTTGCACAGATCACCTTCCGATATCACATTGCTTACCGGATATGCGTTCATTATTTCAATGACGGTATCGCTGCTGCAAGTGTATTCCCACACCTTGCCATTAAGCTTTGATGTAATATGGTTCTGCGTGCCGCAATCGAGAAGTCGCCCATTGTTGATCAGCACGACTTCTTTGGCTATGTATGCAATATCGGATACTATATGTGTTGCAAGGATTACAATTCTATCACTGCCTAATGATGAAATCAGATTTCTAAACCGTATGCGTTCTTTGGGGTCAAGCCCTGCGGTAGGTTCATCAAAAATTAACACATCAGGCTCTCCAACAAGTGCCTGTGCAATGCCCAACCGATGTTTCATTCCGCCCGAGAAAGCCCCGATTTTCTTGCCTCCACAATTCTCAAGATTTACTTGTGCAAGCAGGTTGCGGCAATAGTCTTTTCCCTTATCCGTTTTAATGCCCTTTAATGCCATTATATAGAGCAGGAACTCCTCGGCTGTATAGTTTTTGTAAAAGCTTTGGTACTGCGGAAGATAGCCAAGCCTTGTACATAGTGGAGAGCCGCTTTCGTTTATATATGTGATGCTGCCACTGTCCTGCTTTACAAGACCTGTTATGATTCCGATTAAGGTTGATTTGCCTGCGCCGTTGGGTCCAAGCAAGCCATAAACGCCAGCCGTCATTCTCAACGAAAAACAATCCAGCGCTTTTTTGTCCTTGTAGTTCTTTGTAACACTGTCAATAATAAGTTCCATACTTTCACCTAAAATCCCATGAAACCAGTTCGTAAGAGTCTCCTCTAGTGTTGGCGTATATCTTATCGGAAAAAAGAACAAGGTTTCCTGCAATAGTGCCATTTGCGCTTTCAGAAAGGCTTTTGATTACAGTACCGTTCCGATAAGCATTTATTTTCAGTGCCCCACCGTCCTCTGTGTATGTCAATATTGTCTTTCCGTCATTGCACAAATAGGCATACTGACTTTCGTTCAATTCGGTTGTTTCTAAAGCGACAAATTCGCCGTTACTGTATACTATTATCTCTCCGCTTGAAGATTGCGTTAATTCAAGGTGAGCGTCAGCCCATATCGCAGTACCACTGCTTACCTGCGGCGCTTGAATATTATCTTTCTGATGCAATTCATAATTGCCGTCAAATCCGACAACACCGTAAAAGCTTATCTTTTCCCCCTTGTCAGTACCGACAGCTGTAACCGCAATCCCGTTTTCCATAAGCACCGCGCCTGTTATCATTGAGGCGACACCATCTTGACCAAACGAAAGACTTAGCAACTTTTGCTTGTTTTCTCCATTCAAGCCGCACACATATAGTTCCGAACCTGTTGCGAGCGAATAACATATTGTTTCAAAATTGAGGTCAATGTTCTCTGCAAAAGACATAGTGTCCTCTCCAAGCATCTTGGATAATTCTATGGTCTGTACAGGATTTAATTCGTGGTCGAACAAACAGCCGAGCATTTCGCCCAAACCATTATAATAAATAACGGAATAGCCACCGTCAATCTGGCATATTTTTTGAATAAAAGCTGACTCGTCAGCTAAACGCGCTGACCTGTCAATTTCAATGCCGTCATCTGAGGAGTAGATAAACAAGCCATTCTTTTCATATCCTGCAAGAATGAGCGAGGTATCATCTGCTATAAAGACTTGATTATTTCCAAGCGCTGTACTGCTTGAAACTGCTTCTTCGGCAGGGTTATTATCCGATGCTACAGGAGCGATTGCATCTGATGTGTGGTCGGAATGACCCCCGATCGGTAAAACAAATGTGCTTTTGGATTTATACGGCATTGAATAACCTGCATTTGATAAAGGAACGGCAACGCAGTATATAAAATCCCCTGCATCAATATCTTCTATTTGTATATCAGTAAGTGACATTTTACCCTTTTCCACGTCAATATCAATATAGTCAAATCCACCGCTCAATCTCACTATTTCATGATTTTTATAAAAAGACACACGATATACGCCGCCATCAGCCTGCATAGTATATGACAGCAAGGATAATGACAGTCTGTCTTCGTTTATGCAGAGGTTTTTGCTTAAGTCGGCAGCATTGAGAGGAACAAATGCTGCGTAGCCATCTTCTTCAATGCCATATTTCTTAATATCATCATTTTTGATGATTGTGTTATTATCATAATCAAGAATGTTATTCAGATATGCCACACCGTTATCCTCTGCAAAGGTGATTTCTTTTGGCAGAACGGTGAGTCCGGAATGATATGTACCGAATGTGGAGGTCTTGTCGGCGGGACGATAGTTTGGCAAAAGAACAGATACAAGATTTATGTAATGTTTTTCCAATGAACTGTCAAATACGGTGTCAACATTAACGGTATATGTTATTTTGCTGTTGGCTAGTGTATCAAACATATGCATTGTTTGTTTGCTGTCAGAGGCTTCTGTGACGTAAGATTGCAATATTCCGTCAAGATAAATAAGTATCCCAACCTGAGTGGATTCCTTTCCGCCGCTTAGTTCTATGGGAATTGTCAGTGTGCCGCCGCTGAAAGCTATTGTTTCATCGGCAGCGTAACCTAGTCCGTAGCTTGCAATTGTGCTTACGCTCTGATTTTCCCCAGCATCAACGGTTTCTTCAAAGGGATTTTCAATAACGCTGCCTGTAGGGGCTGATATGGAATTATTCCCCGAACATCCGCAGAGCATTGTAAAAAGACATATCAAGGCGATTGCACTTCTAGCTTTTTTCATTAGAAAACCTCCAAATCAAAATAAGCAAATTGCCGTGGAGGCATATACTTCCACGGCAATGCTTTAACTATTAGGCATTAACAAGCGTTGTGTATTCACCCCACGAGCTAGTTCCGCGTACTTCATGAGCTCCATAAGCAGAAATTGCCGCTGTTGAGTATGAGTATGCCGATGAAGATACGGACTTACTGTTTGTAGCTTCTACAGGATCGCTGTCAGAGTATATATCCTCGCCAGAAGGATAAGAAACAACATCGATAGTGACAAAGATGCGAGGAGCAGTGCCCGTGCAAGTGGTTCTTCCGATAACGTATTTTTTTGTTGATGTCGATGTTACAGTAAGCTTTCCTACCATATCACCATAAGAAGTAGAAACAGGATCAGTAGTATCGCTTACAGCGCTTGCACTTACTGCTACAGCAGAAGTTGCAATAGCTGCTGTCATAATAGCAGCTATAATTTTCTTAGATATTACCATCTTAAACCTCCTAATAATTGTATCTCTGATGATCAGTCAGAAAACCTTTGGGATTAAGGTTAACCTCAATTGCATTATATCACAATATAGTTTCATGTCAATGCATTTTGTCCTGAGCGGTCAAAATTTGACGATGAGCGGGTTGATTTCTTTGTTGTTCAGTATAACATATTTTTTTTAATATGTCAAGATAAAAAACCAATATTTCATTGTTATTTACGCAATAAATGCAAATATATCGCTGGTTTACAGCAAACCTTATATTTGATATAATTAATATGGTATTAAATAAAGTAGGAGTTGCTTTTGATGAACGATACATTAAGGGAGATTGGCACACGACTTCGTGAATATAGAAAATCCAAAGGGTTAACTCAAGCACAGACTGCTGCACTTTTAGAGATGTCACTCAATTTTTACGGCGATATCGAAAGAGGAAAATGTAGATTATCAATAGAAAAAATCGTTTTAGCTTATGAGAAACTGGGTCTGGATCCGACATTTCTTTTAACCGGTGAAAAACAGCCACAGGTGAGCTTTTATGATTTAATCAGAGATTGCCCCAAGGATAAAATATTCGATATGGAGCAAATTGTAAGATATGCGAGCAATTTATACAGAAAGGATTAGAAAAATGATTAGAATTGCCATCTGTGATGACGATATTCAATATATGAAAAACAGTATTGGCAGATTAGTGTATGAAATTTCTTCGTCGCTAAATACAGAAATCGAAATAAAACTTTTTTCGGATGGCAATAGACTTATACATTGTTTCGAAAACGGAACATACTTTGATATTGTAATTCTGGATATAGATATGCCCGCAATAAACGGCAAGATGGTGGCTGAACGACTTAGAGCGATGGACAATTCTTTTTACCTTGCTTTTTTGACTTCATATAAAATGGAAGTTTTTGATTCGGTCAAGTATAAATTCAATGCTTTTATCCCAAAGGATTATGAGCCTTCAAAAATTTCAGCTGAGCTTAGCAGGGTGATAAACGACTATTTATGTAACCACCCAGAGTCTGAGTTTTTTGAAATCCTTAGAGATGGCCTGCCATCTTTTGTTAAAATTCCAATACAGAATATTATGTACTTTTATCTGTCTGGCAAGCAATTGTATGTCAGAACGTTGAATGATGAATTCATTTTAACCGAAAGAGTATTTTCCTCGATTGTTGATAAATACATGTCTAAAGGCTTTTATGAATCATTTCGCAATTATTTAGTCAACGTAGGAAAAATTGTTGAAGTATGTGACAATTATGCTATACTGTGTAATGATGAAAAAGTACCTGTGAGCAAAAGAGCCAGAAAAGGATTGATTAGGGCAGTGTCTGATTATATTTTGCTGGAGGAAGCTTACTGATTATATGGAAATTCTGAATTTAACCCTATGTGTCATAGAATGTTGTATACTGTACTTCTTTTTCCAGCATCTTTTGATTCCACGATATAAAACGCCTCTGCCTGTTATCGGCGTTGCGATTGTTACTGCGCTGCTTGTCCATTTTCTTTCGGATATTAATATTATATTTAAGTCAGTGATTTTCTTATCTTTTTTATTAGGTGGAAGTTCATTGCTGTATAAAAACAAACCTTTCATAAAAACCGCATTTTCAATGCTACTTATATACATACTTTATATAATTGATGTGATATTTGGAAACTTTTTCTCGCTGATTCTTGACAAACAATTCCTTGATGTTTTTTACAGCAACCTTACATACAGATTAGTAATTTGTATGATCATTAAGCTTGTAGATATAATTGTTATTTCGGCAATTGCTCACGCTTTTTCTAAAGTGGATTTTAATCTGGGTAAACGTATCTGGATTATGTTTAATGTTGTAATTGGTGTTTTTTTAGTTGTAACTGTATCATTTATTCATTTCTACTCCAGTTCTGCTAAGAACAATGCTGAAGCGATATCTTATTCAGCAATCTCTGTGTCATTCTTTGTTATGAGTATGATAGTAATATATTTTTTTACATATATCTGTTCGAGTTTTCAGCAAAAGCAAAAGCTATATTTACTTGAAACAAGCTATAATACCATGGAAGAAAAACTATCGGTTCAAAACCAAAATACGCAACAGCTCCAGAAAGTGCGCCATGATATTAAGAACCATCTGATGAATATAAGGACTTTATTAAATGAAAACAATTTAGAAAAGGCAAACAGTTTGTTAAATGAAGCCATCGGACAAATAAGCGATATTAGTAACAAAATAGATAAATCAACAGGCAATAGCGTTATAGACGCAGCAGTCGGCTATAACGCTACGGTTTGCACAAATAAAAATATCGCTTTTGATTATGAGTTTCAAACATTGCCGCAATTGAATATCAGTGATATTGATATATCATCTGTAATTTCTAATATGTTAGACAATGCAATTGAAGCGGCAGTTCAATCAACTAAACCACACATTATACTCAAAATAAAAATGCATGGCAAATATTTGTCGATTATCGTTCATAACACTTACCCCAATATTGTTCGTCAAAGTGAGACAGGAGACTTGCTCTCAACCAAAACAAATCCATCTGAACATGGATATGGTACTCAAATTATTAAACAAATCACTCAAAAGTACGATGGTGATTCAACATGGAAAATAACAGGTGAGTATTTTCAGACAAATGTTATCATGAAAAATAAATAATAATCAACACATTTCCCGCTTAGCGACTTTTTTTGACCGCTCAGCACAAAAAGTGTTGATTTTTTTTGATAATCATCTATAATATTGGCAGGGTGAAGAAAATGCTTCGAAATATATCAAGAGAATTATCCACTTTGTTAGCAGCAAAAAAAATAATTTCGATAGAAAATGTAGATGCATACGCATACGGTCTTGAGCTTTTTTTATTTAAATCGGTTTTTTATCTTCTCGTTTTTATTCTTTCGTTGTTAAGTGGTACTCTTTTGATTAGCGCGTTGTTTGTTATAATATATCTAGGATTAAGACAATACTCTGGTGGCTATCATTGTAAGACATCTGGAATGTGTATGTCGGTATCCCTATTAATATATCTAATTTTGGTTGGGATATACCTTTTTCGTGTAGAAGAGGTGGCTATAGTACTAGAATTATTTTCTACTATTTCATGCGTGGTTATTTCGATATTTGCCCCTGTCGAAAATAAAAATAAAATGCTGGATAAAACAGAAAAGAAAAAATATCATTTAGTTTCTATTTTGCTATCATTATTAGTATTGGTTATTTCAACAATTGCTTTTTGGGCGAATTGGTATTGGGTTTTCTATCCTTCAGCGTATTCATTAACAGCAACTGCTGTTATGATATTAATATCATTAGGGAGGTGTAAAAAATGACGAAGGCTCTTTTAAAAGCCTTGGCTTTTGCAGCTGAAAAAAACATTGCTCGTTCAAACAATACAGCTTGTTTTGGATTAAGCTATCAGCCTAAGGCTCCTGCTAACATAAAGAAGTTCAAGAAATAATTTCAACATCAGAAAAGGACAAATCTTATACGACTTGTCCTTTTCTATTATAGCAATTTTCCTAAATTATAACAATCGGTGCTATTATACTAGAAAATAATTCGATATATCATAATAAAATCAGCCGCTTGTGATAAAGACAGCGATATAAATAATCTCACAATGAAGTAGAACCAAAAGCCTAAGAAGGAATAGTAATTGTGAAAAAGATATACTTGAAAATCCACCGACAAAACAAAAGATTTGCCATATTTCAGGACACAAACTACCCTTTTATTGAAAATGCAAAATTACACAGGATTTGTTTTTAGGGGTGATTTCTTATAAGATAAAGCTCATGAGTTATTCACGTTTACACAAGTTTTTCAGATCTTTTGAAAAACACTCTTTACCCACCCCTCAACAACCCGCAGCTGTTCGTCAACTGAAGTGGGCTTCTCCCCATTCATACTCATCGATGCGACAATCGCCCGGGCAAAGTACTCATCGACCCTCCCCCAATCCTGGCAGATGTCATAGAGTACTCTGCAAATACACAACATAGCCACCGCGGACGATTTAGAACCCAGTTGAGCGTATTCTTTAATATCCTTGATTTCACGAATATTAGGTATAACCACCTCCAGCTCATCACGGATATATCTCCTGATAATGTCCTGTTCCCAGACCAGAGTATCCTGTGTAAGAGCTTTTTGAAGCAGCGCCCGGATAGCCTGAGATTTTGAAATATGATGGTTCAGAGAGTACTTTTCTATTTCCTCGCACATTTTTGGAGTCATTGTTACTGACTGCTTTATATTTTCATTCATGTCTGCTGCTCCTTTCTGGTGCGACACGGTGTCGCACCTCAACGATCATTTGTCTGAGTGCAATCTCCGCTCAACCACGCGTGAGCTTCCGCAGAATAATCCTCAAATGACCGTTCCTGCTCCTTTGTCACGTTTGCCGCCAGCCTGAATGCATTTGCTAATATCTGTTCAGG
>ULTX01040281.1_pt1 | contig 33279 bp, 31 predicted proteins | sample 1958041 | NCBI WGS metagenome assembly ULTX01 (sample SAMEA4835747, study PRJEB28245) | human gut metagenome | biome: gut microbiome; material: fecal sample | place: Denmark | collected 2008
CCTATAACATTATTCTTAAATCAATTCAAAACAGTTTCTGATAATCTGATAACCTTTACGGTAGATAAATCCGATTGGCTTGACGGCTATTGGTTTCTGAAAAGTTTCAATAAGGACGCTATGGAATTGGAGCAATCAACGGGTGAAGAGAATGCGTATAAACAAGTGCTTGTCTTGAAAAGGACTTATTAATCATCCCTTTTCATATATCCTGCAGGATTGGCATCATCCGAGCCTCCGACAGCATCAATCGGGACGGATTGGTTCTGTCCTAGGCATTTTCGGGGCAAATTCTGCGGGATTACCGAAAGAAAAGCCTACATGCAGGGTGTGCCGTAACAGATACATGGCACACCTTTTTTATTTCCCGATGCAGCTCCCTTCCCAATTTCCGTAAAAATGGTACGCTTCCCCCACTTATGGTTACGGTGTTCCTCCTTGTTCCGGTGTAATTTTGCATCAGATAAAAACAAGAATACAATGAAACAGAAAACAGAATTACCTGAAGAATTGTGCGCGGACGAGGCGGTGTGCTTCATCGCATACCGTCACCACGTCACACCGCAACAACTCTTGCGCCATTTCCTTTGTGGGGATACATCCATACCCTTGGAGGATAACGAAGTCGAAATACTGAAAGGACTATCTGAACTGGTCAAAGATGATAGAATTGCGAACATAAAAACAAGATAACAATGAAGAAGAACATCGGAAATGTATTGGCATTGTACCCCACGCCCGCAGTTGTCGTGGGTACGGAAGTGAACGGAAAGGTAAACTGGCTGCTGGTCGCCCACGTGGGCATCATCGGGCATGACCAAATCATGTTGAGCTTATTCAAGAAACATTACTCTAACGAAGGAGTAAAGCAGACGGGCAAGGTGTCCGTCAATATGGTGAACGAGGCGATGCTTGTGCGAGCTGACTATGTAGGCTGCGTGGGCGGAGCAAAGGCAGACAAGTCGGATGTATTTATCTATCACAAGGGCGAAGCCGGAACACCCGTCATTGACGAAAGTCCGCTGGTGATGGAGTGCGAGGTGGTGGACAACTACGAGACGGACACCTTCGACAACTTCATCTGCAAGATAACGAACACCTATGTGGACGAGGACTGCCTGAACGAAAAGGGCAAGCCCGACTATGACAAGCTGAAGCCCGTGCTCTTCGAGATGCCGAACTACACCTATCTGCGCACTGGCGAGACCATCGGTAAGTGCACCAGTTTCGGGGAGGCATACAGAAAGGAGGAACAACAATGAAAACAAGAATATTAGGAAAAGACGGGCTAAAAGTATCTGCCATTGGATTGGGTTGCATGGGATTCACGCAAAGCTATCCCCCGTATCCCGACCGTAAGGACGCAATAGAAACGATTCGCAAGGCGGTGGACTTGGGCGTTACTTTCTTCGACACCGCCGAAGTGTACAGTTACGGACAAAATGAGGATTTGATAGGCGAGGCGTTGCAGCCCGTGCGCGACCGGGTGGTCATTGCCACCAAGTTCGGTTACGACCTGTCCGAAATGCCGGACTTGACCACATTGGCACGTCCTGTTTCGCTTTCGAGTCGTCCGGAAACCATCCGTAAGGCGGTGGAAGGTTCGCTGCGCCGTCTGCGTACCGACCACATCGACCTTTACTATCAACACAGAGTTGACCCGAATGTGCCTATCGAAACAGTGGCAGAGACCGTAGGCGAGTTGATAAAGGAAGGAAAGGTGCTGCATTGGGGATTATCCGAAGCCGCCTCCTCCACCGTGCGCCGTGCCCATGCCGTATGTCCGCTGACTGCCGTACAGAGCGAATACTCCTTGTGGTACAGGAAACCCGAAGCGGAACTGCTGTCCACGTTGGAGGAATTGGGCATCGGCTTCGTGCCGTTCAGTCCGCTGGGCAAGGCGATGCTGACTGGGCGTTTCAACAAGGACACGAAGTTTGACAAGACCGATTTCCGCTCCGCCATTCCCCGCTTCCAAGGTGAGAACCTGAAGCACAACATGGAATTGGTAGAATATGTGGAAGAGCTTGCCAAGAAGAAAGAAACCACTCCTGCCCGCATCGCCCTCGGCTGGCTGCTGGCGCAGAGAACGTGGATAGTCCCCATTCCGGGAACCAAGCGCATTGAGCGTATCGAGGAGAACATAGGTGGTGCGGACATACAATTCACGCCCGAAGAATTGGCGGACATTCGCCGCCATTTGGACAACATAGAGATAATCGGAGGACGTTATCCCGAAGACCAGGAGAAGATGACAGGACTTTAATCTCGGACACCTATGGAACAACGAGAATTTCTGAAGAAGTCTGCACTCGCTGCTTTGGGTACAGCCGTAGCCGGAACAGGGATTGTGCAGGCTTTCAACCTCGTAAACGATAATGAATCAAAGACAGAAAAAATGAAGATAGTAGTATTGACGGGCAGTCCCCGTAAGAACGGAAATTCTGCTTATTTGGCGGAACAGTTCATCAAAGGCGCGGAAGAAAAAGGGCACGACGTGTTCCGTTTCGACTGTGCTTTCAAGCAGGTGGAGCCGTGCCGCGCCTGCAACCGTTGCGGCATGGACGGGCCATGTATTTTCAACGACGACTTTCAGGAACTCCGTCCGCACCTGATAGAAGCGGACATGGTGGTGTTCGCTACGCCGATGTATTATTTCAGCATCTCGGCACAGATGAAACGGGTTATCGACCGTTTCTATGCCATCAACGGGCAGATAAAGGGAGCGTCGAAGAAGGCCGCTTTCCTGATGACCTACGCTGATACCGCCAAGAAGGAAGCGGAGCCGATGCTGGTGCATTACCATACGCTGATGGATTACCTCGGCTGGACAAGTGTAAGCGAAGTGGTGGCTTCAGGCGTATGGACGGCAGGTAGCGTCAGGAATACGGATTATCCGCAGCAAGCCTATCAATTAGGGAGAAGTTTATAAGTAACGTGAATTCGATGAATTTAAGAGGCGGAAAAGTGTGTTAGATGAAATCACAAGCTGGTTTATCCATTTCTTGGCTGGCAGCAGGTTTTCTTCCTCGCTTTTCTCAATCTCCATGCTGGCCGCTATCAGTTCTCACACATCCGCCAAAGGGGGAATCTTCAAGGATTCGTCCACGTTGATGAAATCCCCCTCCTTCTCTTCCTTGAAACGGAAACCTCCCATACGTGAGAAATCGTCTATGCCCGTCAGAAAGTCAAACGATGACAACCGACGTACCGGCCTGCCTTCTTCCAATGCGGCTATCTGCTCCCGTCGCAAAAGCAAGGTACGCCCCCAACGGTCTGGCAAGGCATCCGAAAAGCACCCGAATATGTCTTTTCCCGGCTGCGTATATTGTATCCCGGGATAATTGTTCAAGTCTTCACTCAGAAACAAATCGCCGTGCTTCCTCAACCACTCATCATGGAACGAGAAGCTATAGCTGTCGGAACCACGAAGCGATTCATACCCCAACTCTCCGACAAACTCTATTTCCTTGAGCCAGTCAAAATCGGCATATACATAAAGTTTCTTCATCGCCTATTCCTTTTTAGATGCCCGTTCCCTTGTCTTCAGGCTCAAATCTTGCAAAGCCTTTCCCAACTTGTCTTCCTTGGCCAGCCACAGAATATCATCATCTAATTGCAGGGCGTAAAGCACCCGGAGATAAATGCCTATTGCCACCGTAGGAACACCTTTTTCTATGCGTGACACGGTTAGTGGAGAACAGGTTGCCCGTTCCGCCACCTGAGCCACGCTCAGATTCCTGCGCAACCGAGCCAACTTTATCTGCTCTCCCACCACTTGCATCTTTTGTTCCAATTTCCGTGGCAACTTGGTGCCCATTGTATTCTTAGTCATAACCAATCATATAATATGTAAAAATAATGCTTTTTATTTATTTAATGATAGGTTTACATCAAAAAATAATGGTTTACTCCCGAGAATACTTGCTGGCCAAAAGAAACATATTCGTCCATTCCTGCTACTTGACTTTAAAGCCGCACATATATATGCGAATAATAAAGTCAAGTTAAGGCAGGAAGGAGGAAGAGAATTAAGAAACGAACAAATGCACTACTATCAATGATTTAACAATGATTTAACAATACAAATAAAAATAAGATTTTTCCGTTTCGATGCTGTGCGTATGCCAAAATATGCTACTTTTGTGTTACAATTCTGTTATCCGATATGATATGAGTAACAAAAGAAATTAACGAACGGCAATTATGGGAGGTTTGGAGATGTGTTGGTGAAAATAAAATAAAATCAATAACCATAGAAGGATTATGAAATCTGGCTATAAGGAAATAGGCTTTGGCAAGCAAACTATCGCCAAAGTATTTGAAGAATGGTATACAGTCCCATCTTATCAAAGACACTATGTCTGGGAAAGTGACAATGTCAATGATATGTTGGAAGATTTTTCTGCGAACTATATAGAGCATGATAACGAAGAGTATTTTCTTGGTTCGTATATTATTCAAAGCAAAGACAAAAACAACGATTTGTTAGACGGACAACAACGTATCACAACCCTCTTCTTGCTTTTTGCATTTTTAAGAGACTATAGTAAGTCATCGGAAGATGTTAAGGAAAATTGCGAAGCACTCATCTTTCAGAAAGCAAACAAGATAAGACATATAGAAGAGCGCATTCGATTGTCGTATGAAATCAGAGGCAACGTAAAGAAGTTTATCGAGGAATACTTGATGACTCCTGGAAGCATAACCAACCATTGGTCAGAAATAGAAAAGAAAGCCAACGATAAAACAGAAAGCACATCTATCCAACGGATGTGTAATGCACTCATTTGTTATAACACATTCTTTATGGAACATCCGGACATCAATTTAGATGCTTTTTTAGGATTCATACTTAACAATGTCGTGATGATATACATCTCTGCAGACTCATTGGAAGATGCTTTCAGGCTGTTTTCTGTAATGAATGACCGTGGTCAGAAGTTGAGCAATGCCGACATTCTAAAATCATCTAATCTTGAAAAGATTGATGACGATAAAGACATGAACAACTATGCTCGTGAATGGGAGAATATGCAAGAAGACCTAGGAAACGATTTCGACCGTTTCTTGGCATACGTAAGAACCATGCTCCTCAAAAAACGTCAGAAGATGAACCTGCTTGATGAATATGACAAACAGATATTCAAAGCAGGACTAATAAAGCAAGGCAAAGAGTTCTTCAATTATGTATTTAATGTATACCGAGACTATAATAGACTGATTAACTTAAATGATAATGATGATGTGGAATATTGCACTTTAATTCGCATACTCATTAACTGCATGCCTTCAACGGATTGGATTCCTGTTGTGCTGTCTTATGGGAGAAAGTACGGAAATAATGGGCTTTTAACATTCACACAGAAAGTCGCATGCAAAAATATTGCAGATGCTGTATGTGGAAAAACTCCATCTTATCGCATTGACAACCTCAACAACATCATTAACCTAATAAACGAATCCATCGATTATCAGACAGTACTAAATGCCAAAGATTACTATTCTTTCAACGAAAATATCTTTATGGCAAATATACAAGCAGAGGTATATGGACGTAGATATACTTATGCCTTGCTAATGATGTTGGAATATAAATATAAAGACAAATCTGAATGGAAAGAATTCGGTACAATATCAATAGAACACATATTACCACAGAATCCCAAAGCAAACAGCAAATGGATTATAGATTTTGATGAAGAACAAAGAAACTATTATACTCATCGGATTGGAAATCTATGCCTTATTGGCCGTAGAAAGAACTCATCTTTAGGCAATCTTGACTACCAAGAAAAGTTGAAAAAATACTTTGAAAAGAATATCGGATCATTCGCACATACTCAAAAGATTTACAAGACGTATCCAACCGAATGGACACCAGCAACAGTTGAAGAGAACCAACAAAGGGTTATAAACGACATAAAAGAAATATTCGGTATTAAAAACTATACATCTTCAGAACCCGTAAAATCATCCACATATCCAAATAGTACAAAGATTTCGTACATGGATCAGCAAAAAGCAATATACCCAAATGCATATCAACCTTGGACACAAGACGATGACCAGCAATTATTGTTTCTTTATTCACAAGGGAAAAACTTATATGAACTTATGGAAATCTTTGGAAGAAACGAAGGAGCAATCTGGTCAAGAATTTCAAAACTAACAGAATAGAATCATGGTACAACAACGTATATACAATGAGAACTACAAAAATCCTTTTCCTCCACGGTTTCTTTGCTTCGGGCAGCTGCATACCTGCCCAAGCATTGAAGCAAGCATTTGCTGGTAAAGCGGAAGTCCTCACGCCCGACCTCCCGCTTCACCCTCGCGAAGCGTTGGCTTTTATTACAAAACTTTGCGAACGCAAGCATCCCAATGTATTGGTGGGCAATAGCAACGGCTCTTTCTTGGGACAGATAGTGGCATCACGTTTGGGAATACCTGCCCTGTTGGGAAATCCCCATTTTGAAATGACTTGTTTCCTCTCCGAACGCATCGGGGCGCATGAGTACAAATCACCACGAGCCGACGGACGGCAACATTTCGTGATTGACCAACCGCTGATAGACGAGTTTGCCGACATACAAGTCCAACAATGGGATGATTGGCGACCGGAAATGACCGACCGCATCTGGGGACTATTCGGGGAGAATGACCATTTGGCACACTTTGAACCGTTGTTCCTACAACACTATACCCATGCTTATCACTTTCCCGGTGCCCATACACCTACGGCAGAAGAGGTACGGGAGTATTATGTGCCGTTGGTAGAAAGACTATATACAACAATCCTATAACAAACGAATATGTCAAAAGCAAAACTAAAGAAATACCTGCAAACGCTCTCCAAAGAACAAATCATCGAAGTGATGCTTGAACTTTATGACGCACGAAAAGAAGCCAAGGAATATCTGGAGTTCTATCTGGCTCCTGACAGCAATGCCGAATTGGAGAAATGCAAGAAAGCTATCCGTCAGGAGTTCTTCCCTACCCGTGGCTTTTCTGAAAAGCCGTCATTCACCAAGTGTCGGAAAGTCATTTCCGATTTCCAAAAGTTGAAACCAGACCCCGTCTGTGTCGCTGACCTAATGCTATTCTACATTGAACAGGGGTGCGAATATACCGTAACTTTCGGCGACATGTGGGAGCAATATTACACAACTTTGGAAAACAATTTCGACAAAGCCATGAAGTTTATTTTCATGCATGGCTTGTTAGCCACTTATTATGAACGGATAGAGAAATTGCTTGAGAATGCCAGCAATTGTGGTTGGGGATTTTATGATACGCTTTCGGATATTTATTACCAATACAGATAATAAGAGTGTATCAACCTTTCCCTTCAAAAGCTGGACAAACTTTTGCACGCTCAGGATTTACCCTTTGTTGAGGTAATTTTAAACTTCCATAACAACCACAATTTGCCCAACCATTCCTATTTGCCCATTGAAGATTCTTTTTACAATCGAAACAAGTTTTTTCAACAGCGTTATCATTCATATCTGATTGCAAATGTTCTGGTTGGAGAACTTGTTTCGTCTCAGGTTTAGAAAAAACTGCAACGGGCTTTTCTCTATCCATTCTTCTACGATTGTGTAAAATGTCATGGTATCTCCTCTGGTTTTCTTCTCGACACCTATCGTATTCTTTTTGTCGTTTGCGATAAACATCCATTTTAGCAGTATATTCTTCAGCCTTGCAAAGATGGAATTCTTTTCCATTTTGAAAGATTGTCAAGGAACGCCAATAGTTATCTTTATCCATGACTGCACAGCATTCATGTTTCAAAAGGCATTTTGCGCACTCCTCATCCGATACAATCCGGATTGACTTCCCCGCATTATCGTATTTCTTTTCTATTAAATTGAAATAAATGTCATTGTTTAGCCATCTTCTATTTCCGTCACAATCCAAAAGGAATTTCTTCAACGAATCACGGTCATCTATTTTCTGCCCAGCCAAATCAATCTCAAGGCAATTCAGATTTTCGAAATCAATCCTCTGCTTATGTCTCACATAATCTTTGAAACAAAATTCAATTAGATATTTCTGATTATCTTTTGTTGTAGCAATAATATCTGGCTGCCTATCTTCACGTTCAAAGTCACCATTGATTTCAACTGTTTTAAACTCAACAGATTTCGGTTTGAATATTCCATAATAAGAAGGCATGTAGATTCGTTTTTCGCTTTTAATTATTTGCTCTGCAAGCTTAAAAACTATTACCTTTAGACAAATCTTCAGATTGGCACCACGTTCTTTGCTTGCATGAGCAAAACCATGCGCCCTCTCTGCGCCATGACGAGCAATTAAGTTTTCACGACAATAAGGACAAATGCAATTGCATGCTACCCCTCTTGGAACATCATCTACATAAACCATCTTGCCTCTCTTATCTTCTGCCCATGAGAATGCTTCTTGATAATCCATAGCTCGCAACTTTCACTTTGAGTTTACTTATCAATTCTTTAATAGACAAAGAACAACTTCCTCAAATCCATCGAAAGGAAATCCTCCGCACTAATTCCGCCGTCTCCCACGATGAACGCCGATTGCGGATTGAAAAGTTTGCGGAACTTATCCAATCCGTCCGTACGCTTCTCTGCATTGCTTTTCACTTCGATGGCTACCACCGAACTTTTCTTGCGCAAGATGAAATCCACTTCATCGTCCCGTTCGCGCCAATAGAACACTTCAAAGCGATGCACAAAGGCTTGGCTTACTAAATAGGCGCCGATGCCTGACTCAAAGATGCGTCCCCATGCCTTGCGGTTGAGAATGGCCTGTTCAAAGGTCAACGGGCTATACACCATCTTCAACGCATTGTTATAAACTTGCAACTTGGGAATACTGGCACGTCTCCGAGCCATATCCACGCTGAATTTCTGAAGTCCGCAAAGCAATCCACTCTCGTCCAACAGGTTGATGTACCCAGCCAATGTCACTGTGTTTCCGGCATCTTGAAGAGCCCCCAACATCTTATTCAACGAAAGCAACTCTCCCGAATAGGCTGCACCCAATTCAAAGGTCTGGCGGAGCAAGGCAGGCTTGCTTATCGGTGTATCCATCAGAATGTCTTTATTGATGGTAGCCTCGATAATGGCCGACTGGATATATTGGCTGAATCGGTCTTCATCACCAATCAAGGTAGCCGCACCGGGATAGCCTCCATAGAACAAGTATTGATCAAGCGAAAAGCCGAAACATTCCTGCATTTCCCGATAACTCCAATGGCTCATGCGTATCTCCTCGAATCGTCCGGCAAGGGATTCGGACAAGCCTTTTTCCAACAATACACGGCTGCTTCCCAAAAGCAAGACCTTGATGTCGCGGTCATGGAACGTATCATCATCCCATTCCTTTTTCACCACCTCGCTCCAGTTGGCTATCTTCTGTATCTCATCAATCACAAGGATAACGCTCTCCCACCCCCGGCTCTCCTTCAAACTGCGCACAGCCGCCCAGCAATCGGAAATCCAAGCACTGTTCGTAGCCGGAACATTGTCGGCTGAAAAGAACTGATAAGGCATATCCAAATCTTGAAGCACTTGCTTGACCACAGTGGATTTGCCTATCTGACGGGCACCCATCACCACTTGGATGAATTTCCGTGGTTCTTTCATCCTATTTGTAATAACCTGATATTCTGCTCGTTTATACATACTATTACATTTTACTCAGTGGACTAAGTATTTTTGCTCAATGCAAAGGTAACAAATATATTCGAGTAATTATCATGGATTTACAAAGAAAAATTATATCTTTGCACACATACAAGCGTTCTGTAACATCTGCGGAGAAAGCCTTTGTCAATCAATGCCTTGTGCATAGGAGAGGACATTTCGCAAAATGGCTGAAAAATACAACGCATCCAATATTGCATTAGAACAGATTTTAAACTATATCAAGTCTGGCGAAATCGCCATACCAGAGATTCAACGCCCCTTCGTATGGAAACCTCGACAAGTGAGAGATCTATCGACTCACTTTATACGGGATATCCAACAGGATACCTCATCATCTCACAAAGCCCTAACATTAAATTAAAAGACGGGACTTTAGCAGAAGGTAAGAATATCATAAATGAAAGACTTGGTCAGTTTGCTAGGTGGACGTGATTTTGAAACCCGCGAATACAAAGAATCTATAGCCGAAGATTCATTCAGATTGCTCACCGATGGAGTTATCGATTTCATGAACGAATATACTTTTACCAATTTTGTGCTTGCTATCAAGTCTGCCGGATTTATATTGTAGGTTCAGATAGCATCCTTTTATGGTTTCCGTCCCAAAACCGTATGTTTTTGGTTCGGAAACCGTACGGTTTTGGGACGGAGAACGTACGGTTTTGGAACGGAAAACGTAAAAGAAAGATTGCCTCAAACAGAATTTGACCCATTCAATCATGCATTAATTCGTATTCTGTAAAACAAGAATAAAAATATGGCTAAAAACAAATACGGTAGATATCGGCATTGAAAAGGAGATATGGAAAGCGAATGAACCTCGTTTCCGCCATTGCCGCATATTGCCTGTTTGACAAAAAGCCATCCATTAACTACAACCCTATATAACCTTCTTGATCATACGCTTTTCGCTCACGATGAATTAAATCTATTAATTGCTGTATTTCGCACACATCCGATTTAATATCCTTAAAACGGCAATACTGCTCATCGTATCTTTTGCTGGAGCCTGACTTCAAGCGAGATTCAATATCGCCCGGAATTAAAAACGAAGCACGTTCTTTACCCAAATATTGTTGAAAATCAAAAAGAAAGATGTGTATTCCAGCCAAATCAAAATCACCGAAGTGAAGATAGTGGTTGGAAATCGTACAGAGCCATCTTCTAAGATCAGTGGACTGTGGGTACCGAGACACGAAGAGCACCCTATCAGAAAGCTTATGCGCTTGAAGATATTCCTCAAAGAATACTCTTTGCTTACGAATCATCCTAAAATTTTCCATATTCTCAATGCCCGTCACAACCACGTCTTCCGGAATGGCAAACTTCTCCCAGTCTGAAACAAACAGGAAACTTCCTTCCTGCGGATTTACCACAAAAGGCTTTCCATCAAGAAGACACTCAATCGGTTCATAGCTGTTTACAGGGAATCCTGGACAGGAACGAACCATAACAAGTTTGGAGTTCCCTGTTTCCGCCGCCATTGAAGCACGGGAATCCGAAGCATTTACCTCAAGAATGCGATAGCTCTCATCCCTATCTGTGAGAAATCTTTTCAAAGCCTCGGTGTCACGGGCACGATATGATTTTCTTGAGCCACGGGAAGTAACCAGCAGCATGCCTTCAGCCAGCAGTTCGTCACGCAACTTGCTGTTTAGCTTTGAGCCCGCAACTTGTTCTCCCGCTATTAACGCCTGTATAGATGCACTTACGACCATACGATCTCCAACTTATTTTATTCGTTTCAACAATTTTTCTACTCTCGTCTTCACTCCATGTTTGCTCAAGAGATAGGTATACCGGTAGTCATAAGGGTTGTATGATGTCGGTGAACTGTTGATGAGATAGATATTCCGTGAATTGGCAAATTGCAGAATTCCTTTGATATTGTTAGGATGCAAGCGTCCTATCTCATCCATCATGCAGTGTACGATGAAATCGCCGCTCTTCCGGGCTGCCTTTTTCTTAAAGACATTGATGAGCATGATGTTGACCATTGCCTTTACAAGGATGTCTGTCCCATCCGAACCTACATTGTTGATACGCTCAACCCAGTTTGTATCGTTGTCGTTCTCCTTCACACGGAACTGCAAACGGAAGGCATCGCCTAAGGATACTGCCGGGCGATTGGGTTCATTTTGTAACTGATGAGACAGGCTCTTCAGGTAATCCACAACCTTACGGTTCACCTCATCCCGGTTATCACTGGAGAAAAGATTCAGTTCGCCAATGGAGAGCGCATTTTCCACCGCATAATCGTGGATAGATATGAGCAGTTGCATGAGCTTGTCGGATGATTCATTCGCTCTGAGTTCAATGCTCTTGATTACTCCCGCAAAATTCTTTTCCACAAAATCCCGGTTTATATCAAGTATCACCCCGTCTACGTCCGACCTGCGCTTCATCAGTGAGCCAATTTCTGTCGAAATACGTCCCAAGATATCTTTATAATGTTCGCTAGTGCGTCTGCGGAACTCCTCGATTTTATTGTTGTCCATGAAGTCCTGCAAATCCACAGCAATCTGCAGATAATCATTGTCTGTTACAGGCATTGTATTAAAATGGAACGCATTCTGAGGCTTGAAATTACGGTTGAAGCTGACGACGATGTCTTTAAGTTTGTCGATTGATTCACGCTTCTGATTGACAGTACCTCTAAGCTGACTCAATAGTTGCTGGCAGGACAACTCTGTATTCATTGTGTTGCCGTCAGCGAGGAACGTATCAGGCACCAAATGTTCATTCTCAACCATTTGGCGGTAAAGTTCCAATCCTTCTCTCCTATATGTCAATTCCTTAAGAAGTGTTTTCTGACGCTCTTCCATTTCCTTACACTTTTTCCCGATACGTGTCCGCCTGTCTTCATAACGCTGGCGCAACATGAATAGCCGCTGCTCAATAGCCTTGATTGCCTTTTTGATTTCCGGTTCCCTGGCGAAAAGGTTCTTTTCCGCATCACGGTATCTGATAACTATCGGACGCTCTCTATCAATTCTTTTCAATTGTTCCATCAGACCTTCCAAAGCCCTGCGATATTGTTCGAGCAAAATGGTATCAACACCTTTACCCGCAAGTTCCGCTTTCTGTTGTTCATCAAGCTGTCTCTTTTGAGCCGCAAACTCTTTTCCACGCCTTTCCGTTTCTGACTGTTGTGCTTCTTTAAAAATGCGCAACTCCTCATCAAGTGCCTTAAAAGCCTTGTTGAATGACGAATCGAGTTCTTTAAGGTCTTTCTTATTCTTTGATTCACTTTTCTCACGAGCATCCTTCTCCGATTGCACTTTCAGCAATGCTTCGTTGAAAAGACGTTCACGAATCTCTTTTTCCTGAGCAATCCGCTCCTGCTCTTCCATTTCCAGCTGATGTCGACGGTTTTGCAGATCCTGCCGTTTGACAGGAATCTGTTCTTCTTCGACCTTTAATAATGTAGCTTGCTGACGAAGAGGGTTGAGTCGAGCCGCATATTTCTTGCCAAGTTTAGCTATTTCTTCCTGAAGGGTTATGGGCAATTGCATGAGCCGGCGGTTAATCTGCCGTACCCGTTCTTCCAAATCCTTTTTCTCCAATCTATACTCGTCAGGCGTGCGGTGCACGGATGCGATATTATCCAAGTCCAACTTTACGCCATACAGGCTGCCGGACGCTACGTCCAACTGAGGTTCAATCCCTTGCGCATACAGAATCCGTTCCTCGTCAACCACTTTGCCTATCGTGTTTTCCCAGCCTTCCTTATTCTCGCAGAGCCATTTGTAAAAAGAGCCGTCCAAACGGGCAAGCAACTCATCAATCTTCGCAATTTGTTCACGAATTTGCGTACGGTCAGCCTCAAGACGTTCTTGCTCATGCTGAGAGGCCTGTTTCATTTCCGACTCTTTCATCTCATACTCGGCAGTAATCTGAGCAATCTGGCTTTTTACGGCAGTCTGCCGGGCAGTATTTTCTTTCTCAGTCCAATCCAACTGCAAAAGCCGTTCATCTATCCGCTTTATTTCATCAGCCAAAGGATGCCACTGGCGGAGTTCCTTCAGCGCATTGTCGGCTCTGTTCTGTTCAGCCAACAACATTTGCAGGCGTTCGTCAGATTCATGCCGCCAGCTGTTAAAAGCATCCATAACCTGATTCCTATTCTTTGCGCGTTCCTCTTCCAGCCTGTTGCGTTTTATCTGAAGTTCTGCCTGTTTCTGATAATATGCCTCCTTTTGAATGTTCTCGAATGCTTGACGTGCATTCTCCAGTTTACCCCTTGCGATGTTGTACTTTTCCTCTATCGATGCATGGGTTTTCAATAAATCATCCAACAATGTTTGTTTCTCTGCCGCTTCCTGCTTGATAGCAGTCTCTCGTTCGGCAAGAGCGAGTATAGCCTCAATGCCGTTTGCCTCGAAATCCTTTCTTGCCTGTGCTATTTCTTTCAGTTTGCTTCGATTAGCACCAAGTTCTTGATTGAGCGAGTCTTTTTCTTTTTCATATTCTTCCGTAAGTTCTTTCTCACGTTTACGTTCTTTCTCAATGTCGGCTTTCACTTTCTCCGCTTCAACCTCTAAAAGCGGCAGGCGCTGTTCACTATAAGCTACAGCATGATTCAGCATACGCCATACATCCTGCAATTGCTGGTCGAGCGCAACAATTTTACGGCCTTGTTCCGCTATATTCAATGCCTGTTGCCGCACCGGATAAATCCCGTCACGTGTCTGACGGAACCAACAGTCTATCTCGTCATATTCCCGTTCGAAGTCCGTTACAAGCCGCCTGTAGGTTTGCAAATCAATCGGCAGTTCTTCATCCGTCATAGACTGTATAATCGTGTTCTTTACAAAGTCCGCGTCTAATTTCGTATTCAGGAAAACATTCTGGATGCTTCGTGGAATGTTCTGATAATGCGAACTCTGCACCAATGCATAACGTGTATATTTATGGTCATGCGTATTGCCGAAAATAATGTCCTTGAACATCACACCCGATTCCACTCTCGCGGAAACAGCGATATTCCGGTCTATGCGTTCCCGAATCTTCACCCAGTCACTCAATACCTGATTATCATCGGTAATAAGCCACTCACGCTGATAGGGCGCATCTATGAACCGCCATGAAGCACGTCCCTGATACCTGCTGACCAATATGGTATATGCGCCATTGTCACGCATCACCTCATAAAGGATGTAGGAGTTTGACTGGCGGAAATAGAATTCATCAAACGGCTTCTGTCCCTGCTGGATGCCCAGACGCTGCTTGTCGGCATTATAGAAAAACAGCAATGCTCTTAATACGGTACTTTTACCCACACCCTGCGTTCCTGTGAAATGCACATTGCCATCTACGGAAATCTCCGCGTATGGAATGTTGGCGCTATTTATAAAAATAATTTTATTCAGGCACTTCATCTTCGTTTGCTATTTGAATGATTTCAACCAATTCCTCGGCATAACGGAATGCCGAAGTAATCTTAAAAGTCTCATCAAGTTCGCTTACACATTCTGCAAAGCCCATATTTTGCATTTCCTGAAGCAGCTTGTTGACTATCTCGATACGAGACCCCGCTCCGTATTTCTTGAACAAATGGTTTGCCTTCTCCTTCAATTCGATATCCAAACTTATCTGTTCCATCAAATGACTCTTACGAAACTGGTATCCGGCAGTACATGACTGATTATAACATTTCAGGAAGTCCAGATAGTCAAGCCATTTTGAAAAACTGTCCAATTTCTGCTCTATCGTCTGCTTGCTCTCTCCTATCCGTGAGAAATAGAAATAACCATCCCCAGATTCCAGTTGCAGGCCGATTTCCCGGAAATAGTCGGTATAATCCTCCACATTCTCCTCGATGTCCTCATACAAATGACGGACAGCGGTATCTGTGCTGTCTACCGAAAGGAATTCGCCCCGGCTTAAACGCTCGTATATTCTTTGTGTATTATTCCGCATAAATTATAGGATATTCAATGTCTTGATAAATCGCATATTCTCCCGTCATCCGGCATTCATCAGGATGCAAGATAACCAACTGGCAAAAAAGAGCCGCATAATCTTCAATACTACGCTTTTCTTTATAGTCATACCTCAAAATGAATTTAAACAAATCATAGCTTGATGCCAAGAACGCATTCCATACTTCCGCGGCATCCACCTCCTTCAGCTGTTGAATATGCTCTTGCAAATCCTCTTCTGCCAAAGGGCCGGCTTCTGTCCTTATGGTTTTCTGTGTGCCATTACGCTCAGCAATCCGTCTCAGCAACTTAACAACCTGTTCATTTTCTCTCAGCATTTCTAAAGAGAGACGAGCCTTGTTATATTGGCGTGATTCCATCCAAAGAGGATTCCTTTCTTCCAGCACCTGCACAAGGTTTGTATCAGTCTTGATAAGCAGCTGATCTTGCAGATATTTCAGTTTCCGGATCTTTTTGTAAAGTTGATTTTGCTGGTCAATCTGATTGATGTAGAAAATAATCTGTCTGTCAATCTCCATTAACGCATGATAGGCTTCAACAAAATCATGTTTCACATCGCTACAGGTCTTTGCCATGTGCGGATCGTTAGCCATGATAAAAAATGCATGCTCATTATCCATCAACTTTTCACATTCACGTATCATGGCACGAATGCTATGACTCTTTTCATCCAGATTCTGCAGTTTCTTCTTTTTAATGATATAATTGGGTTCTTGTTTATAGGCATTATCCATATTACGCTTCAAGTCTACCACATTCTTCAAGGTCCTGAATCCGGTCTTCTTTAAAAGTTGCCGTACATTATCCTGATATCCGGCCTTACGGTTAGAGTTCGTCTCTTGCAGGAAATATCCGATATACTCTTTCAAAGTGTTGATGCACTCCTGTACGCTCAATACGCTAATTTCCTCGTTGACATTCAGCACTTCCTCAAAGAAATTCAAATAATCACTCTCTATTTCAACCGTATTGCCAGACTCCACCAGTACGCCATATTCTATCAACTTTCTCAACCTAACTTCATTTCCTCCGACAAGGTCAATGGCAAGCCCCAGCGGAAACTTCATGAGTTTCCGTTTCTCAAACATCTCACTCAGCAACTTTTGCTCACGCGAAAGTGTTTTGGTCAGTTCTTCTATACTCCTAAAATGCGTCAGGACATCCATTTGCTCAAAACTCTGTGATTTTTACTTTTGCCATAAACTTTCATTCCTAAAAAACTGCAGTAACAACTACGAGGCTCTTTCATTCTATCTGTAATTACTTGATATTCTGCTCGCTTATATATGCTATTACTTTTTACTCAGTGGATTAAGTATTTTTCATTAGATTACAAAAATAAGAAACAATTTTGCAGATACAAAAAAAGCTGTCTCAAAAATGAGACAGCCTCCTCTTTTTTCTCTACAACCTCACGGCTTGGTACACCCTCAGGGACTCGAACCCTGGACCCACTGATTAAGAGTCAGTTGCTCTACCAACTGAGCTAAGAGTGCATCCATAACTATAAATTGTCAAATTTCCCGTGCAAACCCTCTAAAGTACACCCTCAGGGACTCGAACCCTGGACCCACTGATTAAGAGTCAGTTGCTCTACCAACTGAGCTAAGAGTGCAACTTCTTTTTCGTTTGCGGGTGCAAATGTATAACCTTTATTTGACATAGCCAAATATTTCGACACAAATCTTACAAGAAATTTATTTAGGCACGATTTAGGAATGTTTTTAAAGGCTTCTTAAAGCACTATTTTACTCTCTGGCGTATGAATTTTCGTATTAAAACAGAAGGTCCTAAAAAAACTAGGACACACTCTCTATGAAAACCAATTTTATGCTTTGTATAATCAACCTCATTCTGTATCTTTGCAAAAAAATAGAATGTATTATGCAGGCAAGTGACAGTATTGTAATCATACCGACTTACAACGAACAAGAAAATATAGAAAATATCATCCGGGCAGTGTTCAGACTAGAAAAATGTTTCCATATTCTAATTATTGATGACAACTCCCCCGATGGTACCGCTCGAACTGTACAACAGTTGCAGGCTGAATTTCCCGAACGCCTGTTTCTGGTTGAGCGGAAAGGAAAATTAGGTTTAGGAACAGCATACATTACCGGATTCAAATGGGCTATCGAACATCAATACGACTATATATTTGAAATGGATGCAGATTTCAGCCATAGTCCTAACGACCTGCCCCGTCTATACGAGGCTTGTCATGACGAAGGTTTTGATATTGCAATCGGGTCACGCTACATCAGTGGAGTAAATGTAGTCAACTGGCCCATGGGAAGAGTATTAATGTCTTACTTTGCTTCTAAATATGTACGAATGATAACAGGGCTTCCCATTCACGATACGACTGCCGGATTCAAATGCTACCGCCGCTGTGCTTTGGAAACCATACCTCTTGACAAAATCCGTTTCAAGGGATATGCGTTCCAAATCGAAATGAAGTTTACAGCATATAAATGCGGCTGCAAAATTAAAGAGGTTCCGGTCGTTTTCGTCAACAGAGTGTTGGGCACTTCGAAAATGAACAGCAGTATTTTCGGTGAAGCCGTTTTCGGAGTTATCCGGCTAAAATGGGATAGTTTATTTAAAACTTATCCACAAATACCTAAATCCAATTAGGAAATAAGAAGGATAAGTTTTTATAACGAAAGAATTAATGCAAATTGTTTCAATCCAAGACTCAATAATTTTCTCACTCTATGACAACATGTATTAAAAATGCAATTATCGTAAACGAAGGAAAAAAGACACTTGGTTCTGTCATTATTGAGAATGGCATCATTAGTGCTATACAGACAAATGAAGCAGAATCAGGCACGTCATGCGACAATGTGATTGATGCGCAACAATGTTACCTCATACCAGGGGTGATTGATGACCATGTGCATTTCAGAGACCCTGGACTGACCCACAAAGCAGACATACTCAGCGAAAGCGCAGCAGCTGCTGCAGGAGGTGTTACTTCTTTTATGGACATGCCCAACTGCAATCCACAAACTATCACACTTGAGGCTTTGGAAAATAAATTCAACTTGGCTTCTGAAAAAAGCATCGTCAATTACTCGTTCTATTTCGGTGCAACCAATGACAATGCAGCCTTGTTTTCCCAACTGGACAAGAAACATGTTTGTGGCATCAAATTATTCATGGGTGCCAGTACAGGCAATATGTTGGTAGAAAAACCGGAAGCTTTAAGACAAATATTCAGCAAAGCCGATATGCTAATTGCTGCCCATTGTGAAGAGCCGAGTATCATCCAATGGAATTCGGACCTGGTTCAAATGAAATACGGAGATGACCCGGATATTGCATTTCATTCAAAAATACGCAGTGAAGAAGCCTGTTGGCAATCATCCGCTTTAGCCGTACAACTAGCCAAAGAAACCGGAGCACGTCTGCATGTACTCCACATCAGTACAGCCCGCGAATTGGAATTATTCGAAGATAAGCCACTTGCAGAAAAACGTATCACGGCAGAAGTCTGTGTTCCGCATTTAGTGTTCTGCGACAAAGATTATGCTACACTGGGTGCCAGTGTCAAATGCAATCCAAGCATCAAAACAGCAGTAGACCGGGAAATCTTACGATGTGCGCTAAATTCCGATACGATTGACGTCATAGCTACAGACCATGCTCCACATCTGCTCTCCGAAAAACAAGGTGGGGCACTGAAAGCCGTATCCGGAATGCCATCCATCCAATTTTCATTGGTTTGCATGCTGGAATTGGTACGGGACGGAGTATTGACAATCGAGCAAGTTATTCAAAAAATGTGTCATGCACCAGCCGATTTATTCCAAATAGACAAACGAGGCTATATCCGTCCGGGATATAAAGCCGACCTGGTACTTGTCAATCCGAATTGCGAATGGACTGTCACCCCCGACTGCATTCTAAGCAAATGTGGTTGGAGTCCATACGAAGGCAAGACATTCCATTCAAAAGTGGAAAAAACATTTGTTAATGGCGATTTGGTCTATTCAGACGGCACGGTAAATACATCCCATCGTGGAGAAGTACTCTTTTTCAACCGATAAGCCTTTATATGAGAACAGAAATTAACGTTATCACATACGCTATCCACGATTTGGCTGATTACATCAATTGGATCTATTTTTTCCATGCATGGGACTTTCAGCCACGGTTTGCGTCAATTGCCGATATCCATGGATGTGATGCCTGCCGCGCCCAATGGCTGGCAAGTTTTCCCGCATCCGATATTCCCAAAGCCTCCGAGGCGATGCAATTGCATAAAGAAGCCATGCGTATGTTACGCCAACTGGATGAGGTTTGCCAAGTAAAAGCCGTTTACCGACTCATGGATGCTTACGGAGACGGTGATGACTTAATTTTAAACGGAAAACGTATTCCTTTATTACGTCAGCAAACCCATATCCATACAGATGACCCCTATCTGTGTCTGAGCGATTTTGTCCGACCCTTATCACAGGGCATAGCTGACACTGTAGGAGCTTTTGCTACAACGACTGATGAAAGTATAGAAAAAGAGTTTATACATGACCCTTACCGGCATTTGCTGGTTCAGACGCTGAATGAACGATTGGCAGAAGCAGCTGCTGATAAATTACACGAAACCATTCGGAAAGAGGTTTGGGGATATGCCAAGGACGAACGCCTCACCCGGAAACAATTACTGAATGAGGAATATCAAGGCATCCGTCCGGCAATAGGCTACCCTTCCCTGCCCGATTTATCCATCAGCTTTCTGTTAGACGAACTGATAGACATGAAGCGCATCGGTATCCGTTTGACTGAAAACGGCATGATGCAGCCTCACGCTTCTGTATGCGGATTCATGTTTGCCCACCCGCAAGCCCATTATTTTTCCGTAGGGAAAATCGACGAGCTCCAACTCGCCGATTATGCAGCCCGCCGCGGGAAAGATGTGGCATACCTTCGGAACTATTTAATAACGAATTTACAATATTGACAGGTTAAGATATGGTTTTACTACGCATTTCTTTGTTTTTTCTGATATTACTGCTACTGCCTGACTGGTATATTTACCGGTTCTATATACGGCAAAGTGCAAAAAAATGGAAACGCCGTTTATGGTGGGTGCCCACTATCGGATTGCTTTTGGCACTCCTTGTGTTCTTAGCCGCCTCCCATTCCTTACAACACGCTTTTAGTATCTACCTGATTATAGCACTCTGTATTGCAGTGCCTAAAATGGTTTTCATGATATGCGATACCTTTCTTTATCTTTGTAAAAAACTGGTGCAAAGCATATTCAAGCTCTCTGTATCGCTGCCTGTAGCCCGTTTATACACCTTATTTAAAGTGTGTCTTCCGCTATTGGCATCTCTTGCCACATGTGCTTACATCGTATTCGGAGCCATTTTCGGGAAAGAATATTTTCAGGTAAAAGAAGTGACTTTCATATCTGCAGATTTGCCCCCGGCATTTGACGGTTACCGCATTTTGCAATTATCCGATATGCATACCGGCAGTTGGACCGACCAAGGAAATGCTTTACAGCGTGCCGTATCCCTCTGCAACGCACAACATCCTGACTTGATTGTATTTACAGGCGATTTAGTCAATAGCCGGGCTGATGAGTTAAAGCCTTTTATGCCCATTCTATCACAGCTACGGGCTACAGACGGAATTTATTCGGTTTTGGGCAACCACGATTACGGTACATACGTACATTGGAATACCGAAGCTGAGCGGCTTGCCAATATCGACACATTAATATCCCGTGAAAAACAAATGGGTTGGGACATGCTGATGAACGAACATCGCATTCTGCATCGAGGCAATGATTCCATTGCTATCATCGGAGTTGAAAACAGCGGGAATCCTCCTTTTCCCGACCGAGGAAATCTGCCTAAGGCACAAAAAGGAACAGAAAACATGTTTAAGGTTTTACTAAGCCATGACCCTACACATTGGCGCCGGGAAGTTTTGCCCCGTACAGACATCCAACTGATGCTAGCAGGACATACCCACGACATGCAAGTCAACTTATTTGGCTTCTCTTTTTCTAAATTCGTTTATCCCGAACACCGGGGGATGTATCTGGAAGCCGGAAGAGGACTCTATGTCAATATAGGATTAGGCTATGTCATGTTTCCCATGCGTTTAGGAGCCTGGCCCGAAATTACGGTAATCACTTTGAAAACAAAGAATTGAAAATGAAGAATTACAAAATAAAAAATTGAGGATTGAATATGAAATTTATCTACATTATTTATCAAATTTGCATTGGGTTGCCCATTTTTCTGGCAGCCACTCTTCTTACTGCACTCACTACCATGCTGGGATGCTGGCTGGGAAACGGACATTTTTGGGGATATTATCCCGGGAAATTATGGTCACAACTGACTTGCTACTTATTTTTATTGCCTGTCAAAGTAAAAGGGAAAGAATTGATTGACCAACAAACCTCTTATGTATTTGTAGCCAATCACCAAGGTGCTTTCGACATTTTCCTTATTTATGGATTCTTGGGGCGCAACTTCAAATGGATGATGAAAAAAAGCCTTCGGGAAATCCCTTTCGTCGGAAAAGCGTGTGAATCTGCCGGCTTTATTTTTGTCGATAAGACAAGCCCGCGCAAAATATACAAGACCATTAAAGATGCAGAAAAAGTATTGCAGGGAGGAACTTCGCTGGTTGTTTTCCCCGAAGGGGCACGCACTTATACCGGACAAATGAATGCATTTAAGAAAGGAGCATTTTTCATAGCCGACCAACTCCAAATGCCGGTTGTCCCATTGACTATCAACGGTTCTTTCAATATTCTGCCACGCACCGGAAAAATCTTGTCCTGGCATCCGCTAACACTGACTATCCATGCCCCGATTTATCCGTTAGGCAAGAAAGGGGAAGAAAACTTGCAGATGCTGATGACTGAATCGTATCGGGAAATCGAAAAAGACCTCATAAAATAAGAATCAAAAACAGAAGCACAAAGGCACAGAGTATTAGTTCCTAAAACTTACGAGAACTATTTTCTCTGTGCCTTTGTGCTTCTGTATTCTATTGTGTAAATTACAATCTGCCTTCAACTAAGCCAGCCACTTTCTTAGCTAACCCATTGGCTTCTTCCATTGTACCCGCTTCCGAATAAATACGGATAATCGGCTCAGTATTGCTTTTACGCAAATGAACCCAACCGTTTGCAAAATCAATCTTCACACCGTCTATGTCATTCACTTCCTCGTTATGATACGCTTCTTTTACCTTTTCCAATATTGCGTCCACATCAGTTTCAGGTGTCAAATCAATACGGTTCTTTGCCATATAATACATCGGATAAGTAGCCCGAAGTTCACTTACTTTCTTTCCTTCATGTGCCAAATGGCTTAAAAACAAAGCAATGCCTACCAAAGCATCACGTCCATAATGAGCAGCCGGATAAATCACTCCGCCATTGCCTTCACCGCCAATTACGGCATTTACTTCCTTCATTTTAGCCACAACATTCACTTCTCCCACGGCAGATGCAAAATAATGCATACCATAACCACAGGTCACGTCACGCAGGGCACGGGTCGAACTTAAATTCGAGACAGTATTGCCCGGTGTATGTTTCAACACATAATCAGCCACACTGACCAATGTATATTCTTCGCCATACATCGTACCGTCTTCACAAATCATTGCCAGACGGTCTACATCTGGGTCTACAACAAATGCCACATCATTCCCGCCTTTTTTCATCAGACTCATGATATCCCCTAAGTTCTTTTCCAAAGGTTCCGGATTATGCTGGAAATTACCGGTTGGTTCGCAATACAGTTTTTCTACATGCTTCACGCCCAAACGCTCCAACAATTGAGGCAAAATTACACCACCCACCGAATTGACGCAATCAATGGCTACATGAAAATCAGCCTTACGAATTGCTTCCACATCAACTAAATCCAATGCCAGGACCCGTTCGATATGCTTCTCGTTGTAACTTAAATCTTCTGTATAACTGCCTATATGCTCAACATCAGCATAATCAAAAGCCTCGGCTTCAGCAATGCGCAATACTTCTTGTCCTTCTTCTGCATTCAGAAATTCGCCGTGTTCGTTCAATAATTTCAGCGCATTCCATTGCTTCGGGTTATGGCTTGCAGTCAAAATAATGCCGCCACAAGCTTCTGCCATTGTTACTGCCAGTTCTGTAGTCGGCGTAGAAGCCAAACCAATATCAATGACATCAAATCCCATTCCCATTAACGTTCCGCATACGACCCGACGAACCATTTCGCCCGACATGCGTGCATCACGCCCTACTACAATCCGATTGCTTTTTACCGTAGAAATACGACGAATCAGTGTCGCATAGGCAGAAGTGAATTTTACCATATCCAACGGAGTCAGCCCTTCTCCCGCTTTGCCTCCGATTGTTCCCCGAATACCGGAAATTGATTTTATTAAAGCCATAACTTTTGTGTTTGTGGATTAACGGAAATCTTATTTTCCTAAACTATACGTAATTTCATAATAGCACGGATAAACATACTTCACAGCATTCGCGGTACCCTCTGCATGAGGAATAAGCAACCTCACCCGCGCCACATCATCCGAAGAAGCTGTACGTGAAGGTTTTATATAATGCAAAGGCAACAACCAGCCCGTTGGCACCGAAGTTGTTCCATAAACAGGATACATTATATAACTGCTTGTAAAAGCTGCCGAATAAGAAGTTCCATTGATGGTCACCTTATATTCTTCGGGATGCAACATATACATGGGCAATGACCAAGAACTATCCACAATATAACCCGGATAATTAAGCAAATTCATGTTTCCTGTCAGCGTATCTCCCAAATGAAACATTTCGTCCCGTTCCTGCATGGCTATCTCGAAATAACGCGAAAGAATGGCATACGAACCATCCGGCAAAACAGATTCGCCCTTTCCTTTTTCGATAATATTCATATAGATTCCGCTTTCTTCGAACAGGACAAACTGGTTCTCGGCGGTCATCGTGTCTTGTGCATAGAAGTCACTTTCACTGATTATCTGATAATTATGCGTAGAAATCCATGATTCTATTGCATCTATTTCATCGTCCCGGTATTCAGCATACGTCTTGCCGTCATCACAGCTTGATAAAAATAAGGCAGCCAAAAACAACGCTGCAATTCCTTCTTTTATTCGTTTCATAATCGCTTTTAAGAATTTGTGACGGCAAAAATAATAAAATGCCTGCACATACACCAACAGTTTTCGAGTTTTTTAGTATTTGCCACAAAAGATAGATACAGAAAGCAGAGCCAATGAATGCTTAATATAAAAAGGAAAAAGAAAGCAGCCGCATTTTTTGCGCATTCACGAAATAGTTGTATTTTTGCGTGGCTTTCATGAACAATACGTGCCGTTTGCTGTTCTTATTTTCAACTAACGGCAAATACACAAGTTAAATGAAAGGTTAGATAAAGTAATGAACATAACAATTTGCAACTATGCTGATAGCCGTTGATTTTGACGGAACCATCGTCGAACACAAGTATCCGGCAATTGGACCGGAAATCCCATTTGCCATCGAAACATTAAAAAGGCTGGCAGCCGAACGGCATAAGCTGGTACTTTGGACCGTAAGAGAAGGCAAGCTGCTGGATGAAGCCGTAGACTTTTGCCGGAAACGAGGATTGGAATTTTTTGCAGTCAACCGGGAATATCCCGAAGAAGAAAAGGAACAGAACAGATATTATTCGCGGAAACTTAAGGTTGACCTCTTTATTGACGACCGCAATTTGGGAGGACTGCCCGACTGGGGCGTTATTTATGAAATGATCAACAAGCAACTCACTTATGCAGATTTGCTTGCCCTCTACGAGAGACAGGAACAGACTAACAACAAAAAGAAAAAAGGATTCTTTGCCAGTCTCTTCAAATAGACCGAAATTGTAAAACTGTAATAAATAGAGATTTAACTTTCACATGAAACTAAAACTACTCCTTTTCGCTATAGCTGTTTCAGCTTTTTTTACAGGATGTACATCTTATAAAGATGTGCCTTATCTGCAATATCCGCAGTTGGTGAATGAACTTGGAAAAGAAATTCCGCTTTACGATGCACAAATCATGCCGAAAGACTTGCTGAGCATCACAGTCAATACATCCGACCCACAGGCTGCTGCACCATTCAATTTAACGATGCAAACGGCTATAAACTTGTCACAACCCAATAGCTACGTCACCTCACAACCAACCCTTCAACAATACTTGGTAAGCAACGAAGGAGACATTGATTTTCCGGTATTAGGACGTCTGCACGTGGGCGGAATGACTAAAAACGAGGCTGAAGACATGATTCGTGAACGGCTTAAGCCCTACCTGAAAGAAACTCCGATTGTTACTGTCCGCATGGTAAACTACAAAATATCCGTATTGGGCGAAGTGGCACACCCCGGAACTTTCACCGTCAGCAACGAAAAAGTGAATGTCCTCGAAGCACTTGCCATGGCAGGCGACATGACGGTCTACGGTGTCCGTACCAATGTCAAGCTAATCCGCGAAAGTGCCCAAGGGAAACAGGAAATTATCGAACTCGACCTGACCAAAAGCGACATCGTGCTCTCTCCTTATTTCTACCTGCGCCAAAACGATGTGCTTTATGTAACTCCCAATAAGACCAAAGCGAAAAACTCGGATGTGGGCAATACGACGACAGTCCTCTTATCCGCCACATCGGTCTTAGTCTCCCTCGCCAGTCTGTTGGTAACCATTTTAAAATGATAATTAACACATAGATAACGTATGATTGAAGAACAAAACATCGACGAACTGAACAACGAAGAAAGCGTCAATCTGTATGCAATCTTGTTCAAATACCTCGCCTATTGGCCCTGGTTTATCGTAAGTGTAATAGTATGCGTCATATTGGCATTTCTCTATTTACGCTATCAGGCACCGGTATACAACGTCACAGCTGCCGTATTGATTAAGGAAGAAGAACAAAAAGGAGGCAACTCTGCCACCTCCCCGCTGGCTGCCATTCAGGATTTGGGTATGCTCTCTATGACCAGCAATTTCGACAATGAAGTGGAAATCCTCCATTCGCGTACCTTAATAAAGAAAGCGGTCAACGAATTGCACCTTTATACCAATATTGTAGAAAACCGTGTAACCGGATACGACATTCCGCTTTACAAAAATTCTCCGGTAGACGTGTTTATGACGCCCGAACAAGCCGACAAGCTGAAAATGCCGGTTACTTTGAAAATGACTTATACCCCTACCGGCAAACTGACAGTCCACGCTGAATACATGGTAGATACAGAAATCGAAGAATTAGACAAGACGTTTCTGAAACTGCCTGCAGCCTTGCCCACTCCGGTAGGAGTCATTAACTTCACCCCAAACGACTCGATTCAAGGGTTGCCGAAAGAAGACGTCACACTGACTGCCTCTATCAGTTCGCCTACAGCGACTGCACAAGGCTATATGGGAAGCACGTCTGTAGAAGCAACTTCAAAGACAACAACCATTGCCCAAATCAATGTGCAGAATACCAATAAGCAACGGGGAGTCGATTTCATCAATTGCTTAGTGGCTTTCTATAACCGTGATGCCAACGACGAAAAAAACGAAGTGGCACAGAAAACTGCCGAGTTCATCGAAGAGCGTATCGGCATCATCAACCGCGAATTGGGTACAGCCGAAACCGAACTGGCTGATTTTAAGCAACGTTCGGGACTGACTGACTTAACCAGCGACGCCCAATTGGCTCTATCGGAAAGCTCCAGATACGAACAACAACGCATGGAAAATGCCACGCAAATCCAGTTGGTAGAGTTTTTGCGCAATTACATCTTCGACCCGAAAAACAACGATGAAGTTATCCCTTCCAATGTCGGATTGCAAGACCAGAACCTGACTTCCGCCATCGACCAATACAATACGATGATTATCGAGCGGAACCGCTTGTTGCGCACTTCTTCTGAAAACAACCCCGCTGTCATCAACATGAATACGGGAATCGAAGCCATGCGCCACAGTGTACAGACTACGGTAGCCAGCGTATTGAAAGGATTGAACATCGCCAAGACAGACATCGAGCGTCAAGCCCGTAAATACGAAGGACGTATCAGCAATGCCCCTTTGCAAGAAAAAGAATTCCTAAGCATTGCCCGCCAACAAGAAATCAAGGCTGCCCTCTATACAATGTTGCTGCAAAAACGGGAAGAAAACGCCATTACGCTTGCAGCCACAGCAAACAACGGACGCATCGTCGAAGAGCCTTTGGCAGACAGTGCGCCGGTATCACCCAACAAAAAAATCATCCTGCTGGCTGCCCTGGTCATCGGTTTGGCAATTCCCGTTGCCATTATCTACTTGCGCAGTTTGCTAAAATATAAAATCGAGAACCGTGAAGACGTGGAAAGCATTACCTCGGTTCCGCTTCTTGCCGAACTACCCCATTGCAAAATGCCGGAAACCGGCTCTATCGTGATACGGGAAAACAAGAACGAAATCATGGAAGAAGCGTTCCGGCGGTTGCGCACCAACTTGATTTTCATGTTGGAAAACAATCAGAAAGTGATTCTTTTCACTTCTACACAACCCAGTGAAGGAAAATCTTTCGTTGCAGCCAATACCGCAGTCAGCCTTGCTTTCTTGGGCAAGAAAACCCTAATTGTCGGTCTGGATATCCGCAAGCCCCGGTTGAGCCGTGTGTTCAACCTCCAGCACCATGCCAAAGGCATCACCAATTACCTTTCCGACCCGGAACACGTAGACCTTGCCGATGTGATTCAGCCTTCGGGAATCAGTCCGAATCTTGACGTCATGGTAGGTGGAGCCATACCGCCCAACCCGACCGAACTGGTGGCACGCGAAATTCTCGACCGCACCATGGAACAGTTGAAGCAACGTTATGACTACATCATCCTGGATACAGCGCCGATTGGCATGGTGACCGATACGGCTATTATCAGCCGGATTGCCGATTTGTGTGTATATATTTGCCGTGCCGATGTGACTCCAAAAGCCGGATTCCGCTACATCAACCTGTTGCGCGACGAAAAGAAATTCCCGAAACTGGCAACAGTCATCAACGACATTGACATGAACAAACGTAAGAACAGTTACTACGGTTACGGAGCCAAATACGGATACGGAAGCAAATATTACAGCTACGGAAGCTATGGCTACGGATATGGATATAGCGACGAAAAGAAAAACAAAAGATAAAAAACCACCTAAAATGAAAGACTTAAAGATAGCCGTAGCCGGCACAGGCTACGTCGGTTTGAGTATCGCCACCCTGCTGAGCCAACGTCATCAGGTAACAGCAGTTGACGTTATTCCTGAAAAAGTAGACTTGATTAACCAACGCAAGTCTCCCATTCAGGATGAATACATCGAAAAATACCTTGCTGAAAAGGAACTGAACCTGACAGCAACCCTCGATGGAACCAAGGCATACAGCGATGCGGATTTTGTCGTTATCGCTGCTCCTACCAACTACGACCCGGTAAAGAATTATTTCGACACCAGCCACGTAGAAGAGGTGATTGAACTGGTCAAGCGGGTCAACCCGAATGCCATTATGGTCATCAAAAGCACAATTCCGGTGGGCTATACCGAAAATATCCGCAAAAAGATGCAAAGCGACAACATCATCTTTTCTCCGGAATTCCTTCGCGAAAGCAAGGCTTTGTATGATAACCTCTACCCCAGCCGTATCATCGTAGGACGTCCCGAAGGCGACCAACGGCTAGACGAAGCGGCTCATACCTTTGCAGCTCTCCTTCAGGAAGGAGCTATCAAAGAAAATATCGACACCCTGTTTATGGGACTGACCGAGGCAGAAGCCGTAAAGCTTTTTGCCAATACCTACCTTGCCTTGCGGGTGAGCTATTTCAACGAACTGGACACATACGCCGAAATGAAAGGGCTTGACACGCAAGCCATTATCAACGGAGTCTGCCTCGACCCCCGCATCGGAACGCATTACAACAACCCTTCGTTCGGCTATGGAGGCTACTGCCTGCCTAAAGATACGAAACAGCTTCTTGCCAACTATGCCGATGTCCCCGAAAACCTGATTCAGGCTATCGTGGAAAGCAATCGTACCCGAAAAGATTTCATAGCCGACCGCGTCTTGCACAAAGCCGGATATTACGACTATTACAACCGAGGAGACTACAATCCCAACGAGGAACGCCAATGCACTATCGGCGTGTACCGGCTGACCATGAAATCAAACTCCGACAATTTCCGCCAAAGCAGCATCCAAGGTGTCATGAAACGCATCAAGGCAAAAGGCGCCATTGTCATCATCTACGAACCGACCTTAGAGGATGGAAGCACGTTCTTCGGAAGCAAGGTAGTCAACGATTTAGACACATTCAAACGCCAAAGCCAGGCAATCATAGCCAACCGGTATGATGCATCTTTGGACGATGTAAAAGAAAAAGTCTACACCCGCGACATATTCCGCAGAGACTGACCCACGCTCCTCCTGTCAATCAGTCAGTAAAGTACTGACAAAAATGCATACGGCTTCATCGCCCGACGAAGCCTGCTTCATCAGCCCACGCATTAGGATTCATCAAGCAACGAACCCTAATGCGTTTTTTGTTGCATATATAATTCCAACTCTCAACTTTCAATTTTTAAATTTTGAAGTTTTCAATTTAATTCATTACCTTCGCAATTAGAAAATGATTTTCGCAATTCATTTCTGAAAAATAATAAAAGCAGAAACAAAATGAAACATCTGATAGTCAAGCACATCGGACCATTAGACAAAATTGACATCGAATTGAAAAAAGTCAACGTCATTATCGGTCCGCAAAGTTCGGGAAAAAGCTGTGTTCTCAAATTGGCTTGTTATTGCACATGGGTAGAGAAACGTATCGAATTGACCCAAAAACCAGAGTATTTCCAAAAAGAAAATGTATTTATCAACGAATTGGTCCGCTTCCACAAACTAAAAGGCTATATCAAACCCGACACATACGTGGAATATGAATCAGACTACATGCATTTTTCATACGATCATTCAAATCAGAAATTCCAATTCAACTGGAAAGATGCCCGCTGGGAATATACACGTTCTAAAGTAACTTATATTCCGGCAGAGCGGAACATGGTTGCTGTTATCCCTAACTGGTTCGATGTTAAATTGGCTGATGACAACATCCGTGATTTTATGTCCGATTGGGAAACAGCACGCAAGGCTACCCTAAACCAATTGGATGTACTTAATTTGGGCATTGCATATCATTACGAAGAATCATCCCATGCTGATAAAGTAAGAATCGAAAACGGCGAAGAACTGGATTTTACCAATACGTCAAGCGGATTGCAATCGCTTATCCCGTTATATGTACATCTCAACTATTTGAATAAGCTGCAATATGAACAAGAAAAAAGCGAGAGTATGATAAGAGAAAATGAAAATTGGTTGTTATTAGAAAATATCTATGATACTTTATTTTCAAATGCTGTAAGAAATAAATTTAAAAATTCTAGTTCTCATTTCACTCCTCAAGATTTGACATGGAAAACCATTTCCACTTTGATGTTGCCATTTACCGATGAAAAATCGGCTGATGAATGTGAAAAAATCTATTCCCAATACACAAGCAACCATTTCTGCGACATCTTTCTGGAAGAGCCGGAAGAAAACCTCTTTCCTCCCACTCAGACGCAACTCATCAACTGGTTACTTGAAATTACCGAAGGACCTCATGCCAGCAACTTATCCATTGCGACCCATAGTCCTTATGTCCTTACCTCGTTATTAGAAAAACAGGATATCGACTTAGGACTATTCTTTACCGGAATAAAAGAAGGGAAATTAAGTGTTAAAACCGCAACAGAAGTCGATATGCAAGAAATCTATGATTATGGTGTGGATGCATTCTTTAACCTTGAAACTTTTGCAAAATAATGAAAGACTTAGATATCATCCCGGAATGCTATATAGACACCAACCTGATTGAAACAATACTCAACACAAAAGGTTGTTACACAGAAGGAGTCAACCATCAAAAGGGATGCAACACAGTAGTTAAAACCATGAATGATCCTAAGAAGTTAAAAAATGAATTTGCTTTAGGCATAGTGGATGCTGACAAACGACAACCTTCGTATGTAGAAGCATGCGCCGTCATCGCCCGAACACATCCAATTAGAAGAATACGGATTGACCTACGACCTAAAATCATTTACACGAATAACAAAAGAAGTAGAGTCTAAGAATGACACCAGATTCAAAAAACTATTCAAACAGCTTCAACATACAAAAGAAATGATTGCCTTAGGTAATGTATTAGCTTATCTAAAATCGCATAAATATGATGCAGAAGAAGAGAAATTGAAAGAACTTTTATGTGTAAAATGAAATCACAATGTATTTTCAGCCCTAATTTTCAACTTTCAATTCCGTTTTCAATTTCCAATTTTTGAAATTTTCAATTTAATTCATTACCTTCGCCACCGGAAATACCAAGATAAGGGTTTACCTCTCCCTAAAGCACAATGGGACTGGTAACCGCGAAGCGTGCCCAGACGGGAAGTAAAGCAAAACCTCGATTAACATGGAGAGATTCTACATTCAAAAGAATAAAAAATAGCATTCCAATTATAGGAAATAAAAAAATAATTTCTTATTTTTGCCACATAGCAGATTGAATATCAATCGTTTTATACCCATAAACATGAAAAAAGATAAAATAATCAATGATGGTACTCCGCTCAATTACATTTACCGAACAAACTGCGGGTATGTCAGCACCTTAACAGAGAATATAGGCGAACAGGCTGTGCGCCAACTCGAAGCAATGGGCTACATTGAAAATGCTTTTAATGAAGAAGGAGATACATGGCAAATTACAGAACGGGCTAAGCAACGAGCTAGAAAAATTTACCGTTCTTCCACTCCATGGGAAAAATTAAAAGATTGGTTTTACGTGTATATCTGTAGAATAAATTTCGGCTTCTAAACGAATGAACTTTTATTACGCTCTTTGGATTCCAACACTAAAAAGCGGAAACGGCAAGCCGCAAATTATAAACAGGAAGTAAACAAGAAAATGCAACGTCCTGCCATCAAGCTGCAGAACAAAACAAGCAATAAATAAAGCTGGCAAGATTCGATAAGATGTAAGAATAGCAAAATGGCAGCCACTTATCACAGCGTAATAAGTACCATGAAACTCCACGACAGTCCCGCTTGGAATTTCATCGGGACTTTTTTCAAAAGAATCTTTAACGGGTGCAGGGACTATGTGAATATGGTTCCAGCAAGAATCACTTTGGCTACAGGCCAATGTTAATATTCAAAACTAATTAATTAACAAAACTCGGTTTAGGGCACTGAAAAGTGCCCTTTCAAAGAGGGATGCCCTAAATTGAGTGGTTACTTAATAACATAAAACAAGAGCAATGGAAAATAACGATATAACCTATCTGTTACGTGAAGAAAAAAGACTTGAAGCGTTAATAAAACAATATCAAAACAAACAGTCATCTCAAGGATTGAGCGAAAAAGAAAAAATATATTATGAAGAATTTATACGAAGCCTAGCAGACATAAGAAGAAGGAAAAATAATGCTTATTGAGAATATTTTATAAGAAATTCAATCTTTATGTCAGTAAGCAGTCAAAAAATGGCTATTGATATAAATCCCTACCT
>ULTX01000035.1_pt1 | contig 33204 bp, 31 predicted proteins | sample 1958041 | NCBI WGS metagenome assembly ULTX01 (sample SAMEA4835747, study PRJEB28245) | human gut metagenome | biome: gut microbiome; material: fecal sample | place: Denmark | collected 2008
GCGATTTTGTTTCATTGCCTTGAAAGTTTTTGAAGTTGATAATGATTCTCTTTGTCAGCTGCGTTACTAACATCGTTTGCAAAGGTATGTAAAGGCACAACCGAATGCAAATTCATTCATAACCGTTTACAATCCATTTACAATCCATTCATAATCCGTTCATTCCGTTCGCAATTCATTTACCCATTTTCTCATAAATAACCAAAACCGCATTATGAACGACGTAAAAATTAGCATCCACGACAGTATCGTCCAGGTTCTGCCCAACGCCACAAAGGCCGTACAAAACTTCTATGGCGACCAGTTTGCCGAGCAAATACTCAGCAAGCAGGAAGCCGCTGAAGACAGTTCTTCCGATGCCGATTCCCCTGAGGCCAGGAAACTCGCCCTCTATATTGGCGAAGAATGCCTCCCGGCCTTCCTCGCTCAGATTCGTGACTGCAACAACGCCACAGAGCTTGCCTTGGTTGTCGTCTCCATGTTTGATCAAGAGACCAAACTCACCGAGGAAATAGTCGTAAGGAGTAGCTTCATCCAGCTCCTGTTGCCCTTCGCCATCAAAATCACTTCTGGAAGAAGCGTGAACAACGTTCGCGCCCGTATCAATGACGCTTTGATCGCGCGCCGTAAGTCTCACCCCAAACATTAATCGCCATGATCGGAATAGAGATAATGATAGCCCAAATAGCCGCTGCAGCATACTTTGGCTATAAGCAATGCAAATTATCTGAACGACGTCACTGGAGTCCTTTTGACCTGTTTTTTGACGCTCGCGCCTCGGCGTCAACCGAAGTCTCTGCAAAAGAGCAGGAAGCCCCGTCTTCCAAGGCGGAGCAGTTAGAGGAACCACAGGCTAAGCCATCTGATGCCGTTTTGGAAGACCGCATCGTACAGGCCGTCGTCGACAAACTCAAGCAGTACAAAGATCCACAGATCATCATCAACTTCTTCGGTGGCAATCATATTGTGGCCCCCAATGCCCGGGAAGCCTATCAGCAGTTCCATTCCTCTTCTAAAAAAAGCAAGAACGCTGAATGATGCTACAAATATATTAAATAGTGTCAACTACCCAGGCATTAAAGATGATTGACATCATTCTGATGGCAAACAAAAGTATTAATGAACGATTAACATTCGACTAACGGTGATTAATGTAAAAAAACACCACAACTTTTATGTTGTCATATTAATCGTAAGAACAAAAACAATTATATTATGAGCATTTTTGCAGGAAAAACTTTAATGATTACTGGTGGAACAGGTTCCTTCGGTAACGCAGTGTTGAATCGCTTTCTCCGTACAGATATCGGAGAAATCCGCATCTTCTCCCGCGATGAGAAGAAGCAGGACGATATGCGCCACGAATACCAGGTGAAATACCCTGATGTGGCCCATAAAATCAAGTTTTTTATCGGCGATGTACGCAATTTGCAGTCGTGCCGCAATGCCATGCCTGGCGTGGATTACATCTTCCATGCCGCAGCATTGAAGCAGGTCTCGAGCTGTGAGTTCTTCCCGATGGAGGCCGTCAAAACCAATGTCATTGGCACGGACAATGTCCTGACTGCTGCTATTGAGGCAGGAGTAGAAGCCGTCATCTGTCTCTCCACGGATAAGGCCGCCTATCCCTTCAACGCCATGGGTATCACCAAGGCCGTGGAGGAGAAGATCGCCGTTGCCAAGAGTCGCTACTCTGGCAAAACCAAGATCTGCTGCACTCGCTATGGCAATGTGATGTGCTCCCGCGGTTCGGTTATTCCTTTGTGGATAGACCAGATACGTAATGGCAACCCCATCACGCTGACCGAACCCAAGATGACCCGCTTCATCATGTCGCTGGAGGAGGCCGTCGATCTCGTCCTCTTCGCTTTCGAGCACGGACACAACGGCGATATCCTCGTACAGAAAGCCCCCGCCTGCACCATCCAGACCCAGGCCGAGGCCGTTTGCGAGCTCTTCGGAGGCAAGAAGGAGGATATCAAAGTGATCGGCATCCGCCACGGAGAGAAGATGTATGAGACATTGCTCACCAAGGAGGAGTGCGCCAAGGCCGAGGATATGGGCAACTTCTACCGTGTACCTGCTGACAACCGCGGACTTAACTACGACAAGTTCTTCAAGGAGGGCGACACCAAGCGTTCCGAGATAGAGGAGTTCAACTCCGACAACACCTACCGCCTGAACCTTGAGGAGACCAAGGCCAAGATCGCCTCCTTGGAGTATATTCAGAAAGAATTGAAAGGCGAGGGCAACTTCGTGCAGTAAACATGAATATGTGCTTTGCACAACGTATATATTTCAACATTAATCGTCGTTAATCTCACTTTAATCTATCATTAATATCTTTTAGCCTGTTTAATGCTTAGTATTTATGATGATTAATGGCCTATTGATGGAGATTAATGTTTCAAAATAAATAGTGATGAGAATTTTAGTAACTGGTGCCAAAGGCTTCGTCGGCAAGAACCTTTGCGCCCAACTCAATAACATCAAAGACGGCAAGGCCCGTTGCTACGGCGACTTGTCGATTGAGGAAGTCTTCGAATACGACCTCGACTCCACTCCCGAGCAACTCGACACATGGTGCAAGGAGTGCGACTTCGTGTTCAATCTCGCTGGCGTCAACCGCCCCAAGGACAATGACGAATTCATGAAGGGTAACTTCGGCTTCGCCTCCACCTTGCTCGACACGCTGAAGGTTCATAAGAACACTTGCCCCGTGATGCTCTCCAGCTCCCAACAAGCGTCCTTGACCGGCCGCTTCGGCAATAGCGAATACGGTCGCAGCAAGAAAGCTGGCGAGGACCTGTTCTTAGAGTATGGAAAGGAGACGGGATCCAAAGTACTGGTCTATCGTTTCCCCAACCTATATGGTAAATGGTGCAGACCTAATTATAATAGTGCCGTAGCCACCTTCTGCAACAACATCGCCAATGACCTCCCCATCACGGTCAACGACCCAAGTGTAGAACTTGAGCTGCTCTACATCGATGACCTTGTAGAAGAGATGATCCACGCCTTAAAGGGCGAGGAGCACCATTGTGAGTTTGAAGGACTTGAAGTACTTCCTTCAGCAGAAGGCAAGTACTGCTATTGCCCTATCACTCACAAAGCTACGCTTGGTGAAATCGTGGCCCTGCTCCATCAGTTTGCCGATATGCCCAAGACATTGATGATTCCCGAGATCCCTGCCGACTCGTTTGCCAAGCGTCTGTACAGCACCTTCCTGTCATACCTTCCCAAGGAAAAGGCCATCTTCGACCTGAAGATGAATGTTGACCAGCGTGGTTCGTTCACCGAACTTGTCCACACCCTCAACTGCGGACAGGTAAGCATCAACATCTCCAAGCCAGGTATCACCAAGGGCGAGCATTGGCACAACACCAAGTGGGAACAGTTCATCGTCGTCTCGGGCCACGGCCTCATCCAGCTCCGCAAGGAAGGTACCGACGAAGTCCTCAACTACGAGGTGAGTGGTGACAAAATCCAAAGTGTCATCATGCTCCCCGGCTACACCCACAACATCATCAACCTCTCCGACACCGAAGACCTCGTCACCGTCATGTATTGCAACGAGATATTCGATCCGAACAGGCCCGACACCTACTTTGATCCTGTGGAACAGAAATAAAGTACTTGTAAGGGAAGTATAATGAATTATTATTGTTACCTTTGCGGAAAGATGGCTGCCAGTGTTTTCTCAACATTAATCGCCATTAATCGAACATTAATCATTCATTAATACTTTTCGATGATGAACCTTGGGAAATATGAGGATCTTGTCTATCAGATCATAGGCTCAGCAATGACGGTCCATACCGAAATGCGGTGGGGCTTGTTGGAGCCTATTTATCAAGAAACGCTAAGCTGGGAATTGGAGCAGCGCGCCATTCCCCATAAACGAGAACAAGAGGTTGAGATCTACTATAAAGACCACAAATTGGCCAAGAAGTACAAGATAGATCTTTTAGTCGGTGATGTTATAGTGGAGCTAAAGTCCGTTGTTCAGTTGCTTCCAGCCCATCGTGCTCAACTTTGCAACTATCTTCGTTTAACTCGTAAACCGATAGGTCTATTGATTAATTTCGGAGAGAAAGACTTGATAGGAGAACGTTGGGCGTACGATGAGGATACCAACGAGTGCTTCTTGATTGACAAGAATATGAATCGTGTATTCAATAAAAATTACGACATCCTTCTTCGTCAATACCCAGCCTCTGACGAGTAACCCACCCTTGGTCTCACGGTCTTCCCTGTGTCCCCTTTAGTATTAACGTTAGATTAATTATCGATTAACGGTGATTAATGTTCACCCCTTGCGCATAGCGCAACCCCATTACGTCCAATTTCGTCAGCCTGTATATATCTAAACATTTTATATTAATGTTAGATTAATTACTGATTAATGACGATTAATGTTACCCCCCTGCGTGTAGCGCAAAAATATCCAATTAAAGTCTTATGCAAAAGCAACCCAAATTCGATTATTCAGATATTAAGTTTAAAGACAACGGCAAATTAAAGTTGATTATCGTTGTCGGCACGCGCCCCGAGATTATCCGTCTCGCCGCCGTCATCAACAAGTGCCGCAAGTACTTTGATGTTATTCTCGCCCACACAGGCCAGAATTACGACTACAACCTCAACGGTATCTTCTTCAAGGATCTGAAGCTCGCAGAGCCCGAGGTCTATATGGATGCTGTCGGTGACGACCTTGGCGCTACCTGCGGCAACATCATCAACTGCTCGTACAAGCTCTTTGCCCAGACCAAGCCCGACGGCGTACCGGTTCTTGGCGACACCAACAGCTGCCTCAGCGTTATCGGAGCCAAGCGTCTCCATATTCCTATCTTCCACATGGAGGCTGGCAACCGCTGCAAGGACGAGTGCCTGCCCGAGGAGACCAACCGCCGTATCGTCGATATCATTTCCGATGTGAACATGGCCTACTCTGAGCACGCAAGAAGATACCTCGCTGACTGCGGCCTGCCTAAGGAGCGCACCTATGTCACTGGGTCCCCCATGGCGGAAGTCCTCCACAACAACCTCGCCGATATCGAGGCCAGCGATGTTCACCAACGCCTCGGCCTGGAGAAAGGCAAGTATATTCTCCTGTCCGCCCATCGTGAGGAAAACATTGACACGGAGAAGAACTTCCTCTCCCTCTTTACTGCTATCAACAAGATGGCGGAGAAGTACGACATGCCCATCCTCTACAGTTGTCATCCTCGTTCACGCAACCGTCTCGCTGCCTCAGGCTTCCAACTCGACCCACGTGTCATCCAGCATGAGCCCCTCGGCTTCCACGACTACAACTGTCTTCAGATGAACGCCTTCGCCGTCGTCAGCGATAGCGGAACCCTTCCCGAAGAATCCTCTTTCTTCACCAGTATCGGCCATCCCTTCCCCGCCATCTGCATCCGGACCTCTACTGAGCGTCCCGAAGCCATCGACAAGGGCGACTTCATCATTGCTGGTATCGACGAGAAGTCATTGCTCCAAGCCGTTGATACTGCCGTCGAGCTCTGCCGTGACGGTCAGCACGGCATCCCCGTCCCCGACTATGTGGACGAGAATGTCAGCACCAAGGTCGTGAAGATCGTCCAGAGCTACGTCGGTATCGTCAATAAGATGGTGTGGCGTAAGTTCTAACGAACGGGTATAATATCATCACTTACATTAATGTCGATAGACATCATTCTGATGGAAAAAAGTATTAACGACAGATTAATGTTCGATTAACGGCGATTAATGTGAATTATCGGTGGCGGCTTGCCCGCCACCCACATTACTCCACAATTATTTACGTCCCCAAAATGATAACACTTCCCAATAAAGATTTTAAGTCTTCCGATATTACCTAACAGCAGATCATGAACGTCACCACCAAGGTGGAAATGCTTAAGGTCTGCAAGAAGTTTGACCTGTACGTCAGTCCTAATCTTCGGAAAGACGAAATCAGCCGCAGAGTCGCTTTGGAAGTCATGGACAACCCCATTGAGATTCTCAGCAGACTCAGCAAGACCGAACTCCAAATCCTCGACGAGTTTGTGCGCGGCGGCGAGGACATCTATGTGGTGCGCAAGCAACGCAAGACCCCTTACATACTCCAGAAATACCTTCTCGTAGTCACGTATTGTGACGATGAAAAGAACGAATGGCACATGCTCATGCCTACGGAACTCCGCGAGTCCCTTGCCCCGAACCTCCCATTCTTCTTAGATTGTGCGATAAAAGGTGTCAAGGCTCCCTCTGCTAAAGAGCTCAGACTCATGTCCGCCCTCCAGCGCTTCGTGAGTAGCGAGTAAAGCAACCTATGACCAAGTAGATAATGTACTTTTTCAAGGCAAATATCATGTTAGTCGCCTATAAAATATGCAGTAATTACTTGGTGTGACAATTTACGAGCAACTATAAAATAATTTAATTATGAAAATGAATAAAAAAGAAAAAATAGCCGCTCAAATAGAAGCTGAACAGCGTGCTATTTCTTATGATATGAAAGAGTATACAATTGAATTGTATGTGTCTAAGTATCTCAAGCAAATTGAGTGTGATGATAATGAGTTGTATGTGCCAGATTATCAACGGGAGTTTATTTGGGATAACAAACATCAATCTCGTTTTATCGAAAGTTTGTACCTCGGTCTGCCCGTTCCGTTTATGTTTTCAGCTGAAATAAAGGAGTCAGGTCGATTAGAGATTGTTGACGGATCGCAACGTATTCGCACGTTAGCTGCTTTCTTAACTAACAAGTTGATTTTATCACATTTAGAAAAGTTAACAGAAATGAATGGATGTAAGTTTTCTGAACTTCCAGTTAGCCTACAACGATCTTTTAAAAACATATCTATAAGGATGGTAGTATTGTCTTCAAAGGCGACAGAAGATGTACGAAATGAAATGTTTGATAGGATTAATACAAGCAGTGTTCCACTGTTGCCAATGGAAACTCGTCGTGGGGTATATAAAGGGGTTTTTACGGATTTTATAGCAAAACTTGCGAAAAACCCAAAATTCAAAGAATTGTGCCCTATGGCTAAATATATGCAAAATAGAAGGGAAGAAGAGGAGTTGGTATTGAGGCTTTTTGCTTTTTCAGAATTATTTCCTAATTATTCGATTGTGGAGACTAAAGGAGTGGCAAAGTATTTGGATAGTTATATTGCGGAAAAAAATAAGTCAACAACGAAAGCTGAAATGCAGCAGTTAGAGAAACAATTTTTTGCTCTTATAAATTTTGTTGCAAAAGCTTTTCCAGGTCAGGGATTTGCAAAGAAACCTGGAGCAGTTGGAATTTCTAAACCTTATTTTGAATCTATAGCCGTAGGAATATATTTAGCGTTAATTGAAAATCCAGACATAAAGCCTATTGGTAAACAACAGTTAGAAATTAATAAAGATAATCGAAATGACTTTTATAAACTAATAGACGGCAGATATCGTACCCATACAGCAGCAAAAATCACAAATAGAATTGCATATGTAAAGAATTTGTATTTGGAATGATAATAAGTAGTAATTACAAAAAACGTAGAGAAGATATCGAGGTGTATTATGCTTTTTTGCGATTTCTTCTTTCTTTTGAAACACATCGTCAAAGAACTATACAAAATGCTGATACAGGAGAGTCGTTGATTATAACACAAGAAATGCAATGTGTAGCGAAAGCCCAGTCCTTTATTCTTCTTTATAATTTGGTGGAATCTACAGTATGTGATTGCCTTAATGCAATATATGATGCTATACAGGATGATAACTTAAAATACAGCAATGTGTCAGATGAAATAAAAACAATGTGGCTAAACCATCTTAAGAGAAATGGGCAACCAATTACTACTTATGATGAAGATACATTACTCAATATGTCTATAACGTTTGAAAGTTTAGTAGTTAACATTTCGGGGAGTTTGGATTTTAGAAAAATCCAACAAGTGTTTTCAAAACATGGTTGTTTGTTGAATGATAGCAAGCGTGATATAATAGCCCAAAGTTTTTTGGTTGTTAAAAACAAACGTAATTTGTTGGCACATGGTAATCTGTCTTTTTCGGACTGTGGGGCTAAATATTTAATGTCTGATTTACAATTGTTTAAACAGAATATAGTTGAATATATGCAGGACGTCGTTGATAAAACACATGCCTATATCGCACGTAAAGCTTATAAGTTGAATACCGAATCAGTTAAAGCGTAAAACAAGTAATGTGTCTCTTTTCGCATCCAAACTGTAAGCGCAAAATATATTGTCGAGAACACCAATACGACAAGGAGGGCCTTGGTCCAGAAGAAAGGGGTAAACGTCGTCAAGACCTTAAGTCAAAGGAAATGCTGATAACTCTTAGGCAACATCTTAAAATGGAGCTTGACAAAGAGCCCTCTGAGACTACTCCTTACTTGAGGGCAGCGTTGAAGTATCTTGATAAGTTTTGGGACAACATCTTTGCTTTTCTAAAGGATGACAGTCTTCCCATTGATAATAATCTGGCAGAGAGTGCGATTCGTCCTTTGACTACCCAGTGCAATGCAATGCTCCACTTCGGCAGCGACGAAGGGGTGGAGATGGCAGCTACTTATCATAGCATCATCAGTACGGTGAAGATGCAAGGACGGTCCGCGTGGAAGTACCTCGGTAAGTTTTTTACTAAAAGTCTGATTAAGCGAATAGAATCAAACTTGTTCGATTCCTTGAGTGTAAAGACTTTATTTAAAATATTTAACGGTTGCAGGGGTTTTTTCAGCATGCGACCAGACCGAATTTTCGTGCCAATGAGTGCAGAGCCAAATTTGTTTGACCTTGCCGAGTGCAGCCGAAAATCATGAAATAAATTGGATTGGCAATATGCCAACATTTTCGATAAGTGAGAACAATGCAAGCTTGCTTTAAATTGTTGAGCGAAGAAAATGTATATAATAGTTAAAAATAAAATTTTAACAACTCAATATATGGGCACTTGCAAAAGTGCCTATACAAAGGGCTATGCCCTAAATTGACACTAACACTTTTGGGAAATATGCAAACAGCAAATAGAGTTGCAATAAATACTATTGTGCAATATACGCGACTCGTATTGAATTTAGTAATTGCACTTGTTTCTGTTAGAATAATATTAAATTCTTTAGGGGCAAGCGATTATGGTGTATATGATGTGGTTGGAGGTGTAATAACACTTCTTGGATTTCTTAATTCTTCTTTGAGCCAAACCTCAATTAGATATTTATCTGTTAGCCTTGGTGAAAAAAAACTAGACACATTGCGACGTACTTTTAACAACTGTTTTTGGTTGCATTTTATTATAGCTATACTGATGGTTGTTGCCCTTGAAGCTGTCGGATTATTCTTATTTGATGGATTTCTAAACATTCCAAGCGCTCGTATATATGCTGCACAAATAGTGTATCATTGCATGATTCTAACTACTTTTTTACAGGTTGCTGTTACGCCATTTCAAGCCCTTATTATTTCGCATGAAAAGTTTATGTTCACATCATGTGTCTCCATAGTTGATTCTTTGCTTAAGTTGGCAATTGCTCTTGTCTTGGTTTATACGATGGCAGACAAATTGATCGTGTACGGAGGCTTAATGGCATTAGTTACAGTATTAAATACTATTGCATTTGTTGGATATATAGTAATTGTTTATCGCCAAGAAATGTATATAGGGAAGCTATCTATATTGGGTATTAAAGAACAATCTCAATTTGCAGGTTGGACAATTCTTGATATTTTAGGTAGTATGTTCAATCGTCAAGGCTATACTATTATGTTGAATAAATTTTTTGGCACTTATGTGAATTCTTCTTTCGCTATTGCTCGTCAAGTAGAAGGTCAAGTCTACAGTATTTCTTCAGCTATTATAGATACAATTAAACCTCAAATTATGAAGAGTTATGGAGCAAATGATACACTTCGTATGTTTCGATTATCTATGACTGCAGGTAAGTTTGGATTTATATTTATGTCTTTTGTCTGTATTCCTTTGCTGGTTTGTACATCTGAAATATTAACTTTGTGGTTAAAAAATGTACCAGATGGTTCCGTTACTTTTATTAGATTGTTAATTGGGGCTTGTATGATGGAACAAGTAACGAAAGGGTTTGTGTATGCATCTCAAGCGACAGGTAAGATAAAGTGGTTTTCTATTGTTGTTTCAACTATTCGTATGTGTGCTTTACCTGTTTCTATTGTATTCTGTTTAGGGGGAAGTCCTGCGTATGTTCCATTGGTCGTGTTTTTTATCTGTGAAACAATAGGTTCATTTTCTCGTATTTTTATAATTACAAAAATACATGGCGGAACCGTTATCCCTATTTTTAAAGATATTATATTTAAAATTGCCCCTCCGTTTGTGATTACTTTATTTGTATGTCATATGCTAAAGAGCATAACCTCCGGTTTGTCAGCAATTATTATTGTGTGTGTTTCCTCTATGTTAATCTATTCATGTGTTTCATATGTAATATCTCTCTCTAAAGAGGAAAAAGCAGCAGTTAATTCTATTGTCCAATCATTTATACGTAAAAAAAATGTATAGCAATTTTTTTAGCTCGGCAAAGTTCTTGTCTTTAGCAACTTTAATGCTACTTACTGCTTTGTCATATCATCCTTCTTATGCACAATTTGTGACTGATGAAGTTGGGGTTAATCCATTAAACAAATATATATACTTAGCTTTGGGAGCTACTATTATTTTACATCTTCGATTTAAAATATTAAAGAAAAATGAAGTTGCCAAAACTTACGTTGTGTATGCTGTTTTGATAGCTGTTGTGGGGTTTGTGTTGCAGACATTTGATATGTCCGATGCTTATATTTCAGAAGCAAAAAATGTCTTGATGGCTTTTACGTTTTTGTTTATAGGCTATAACGCAAAACTATCTCGGAACCAGGTGCTTGTTCTTTTGCTGTCTTATGGAGGAATGGTTTTGTACGCAACCTTTATGCAGATTATGGTCAATTTAGGTGGTTTTACTTTATCTGCAGTGTATCTTCAGTATGGAAAAAATATTTTGGGTGTAATGACATCTTCTTCTTGTATTGCTCTAGCATATTATGGCATTGTTGATAATAGAAAATGGGTGAAGCTGTTAACAATAGCTATGGCAGCTGTTTTATTGACGTTTACTATCACAATACGAGCAAGAGCATCTTTCTTGTCAACATTTTTATTGTTGGGCTATATTTTGTATAAGAAGATGCAAACAGATAATAGAATGGCTGATCGGTTCTTTAAATATTCTTTTGTCGTTGTTGGTGGCATCTTAATTCTGTCACTTTTCGCAGAAACAATGTCAAGTGTTATAGACTATATTTATGAATCTTTTACTCTTAATCAAGGAGATGATTTAACATCAGGGCGATTGAATAGAAACGAAATAGCATTGGATATTATAGCAAATAATCCTTTGTGGGGTAATCTAGAAGCCGGTGCTCAATACGAGTGGGTGCATAATTATTTTTTGCGCCAGTTTTCGTCTTATGGGCTTATTGCTGGTTTTCCTTTGCTTGCTCTTTATTTGTATTTAGTGTTTTTTGCTCTGAAAAATGTACATAGGCGCAATCTTGGGCTGAAAAATATTGGGTATATGGTGATATTGATACCGATTATTATTAGTTTAGAAGAACCTACATTCCCATATGCTCCGGGAACAGGAACAATACTTTCATTTACTATGTTAGGTTATAGTATGTGTAAAAATGATGAGTATTCTTTCTCTGGTAGATGATGCATAATTGTATGAGTTTTAAATATAAAATGGAGCGTGTGCTGGATCGTGTAATATGCGCCTATTCCTAAATATGCTTGTATTCTATCAGCTATGCATTTTTTGAAAATATGATCTTAAAAATAAACAGATAAATTACGATGAAACTATTTCAAAGCGCAAGTCTTAATTATTTAAAGTATTTGGTTCACAGACTCACTGTTGGAATCAGTCCAAAACTCGAGATAAATCGATGTTTTAAGAAAACATTTGGCCATAAGGCTAATCTAGGGAACCCTCAATCATTAATAGAAAAAATCTATTGGATGCAATTACATTGTGATACACGACAGTGGACTTTGTTCGCAGACAAATATCGTGTTCGTGAGTATATTGAGTCTAAAGGTTATGCTGCATTTTTGCCAAAACTTTATGGAGTTTGGAAGAGTCCTAATGAGATAGATATTGATTTATTGCCTAATAGTTTTGTTCTAAAAGCTAACAACGGATGTGCAACTGTTAGCGTCATTAAAAACAAGGCTACTTGTAATTGGGATGTTGTCAAACAGAAAATGAGTAGTTGGTTCAAGTATCCTTTTGGATATTCTGGTTACGAACCTCATTATTTACATATACCTCCTTGTATTATCGCAGAAGAGCTGTTGGTTCAAAACACAGAGTTGACGGAATTATCACCGAACTCTATGGTAGATTTTAAGTTTTGGTCCTTTAATGGTCATGTAGAATGTTGTTTAGTTACCTATGGTCGAGAAAAAGGGTCTTTGTTTATAGATTTATATGATTCTAAATGGAATAGGATTGTTTCCAATATTATAAACTACGGAATAGAAAAGGTTAATCCAACTGTGACAGTTCCAAAACCCAAATGTCTTGATAAAATGCTTGAAATAGCATCAACTCTGTCTAAAGGGCAACCGGAGATGAGAGTTGATATGTATCTTGTTGATGACAAACCTGTTATAGGTGAACTTACCATGTCCTCAGGGTATGGTTATTTTACGGAAAACTATTATAATTATTTGGGAAAATTTGTTGATGTTTCCTTGTTACCACAAAAACAATGAAAGCAAGATAATCGTCCTTGTGTTGCGGTGTGTAATGATACAAAATAATGAGTATTTATGGCGAAAATTCTATTCATAACCCCAATGTGGCATGAGGAAGCGACTCCTCATGACGCAAAGGTGTGTAATTACTTCGTTGACGATTGGATCAAGCAGGGACATGAGGTGGTGATCGTACATTACCGTTCATCTTTCCCTTCCTTATTTTTGAAAGTCGCAAAAACGTTTCCAGCTTTAAGGAAAAGAGTTTGTGGAGACAATGCTTATGTCAATGAAGCTGTCAAAGATACCACATACAGCTATAAGGGCTGCGTGGCTTTCAGTATTCCCATTTTTAAATATATTCCTCATGGAGCGTTTGCTGATACCACATTGAATAATCAAGCCAAGTCTTTGATAGAGAAACTAGAGTCGACTCATTTTGTGCCTGATGCTATCATTGGACACTTCTGCAATCCAACTATTGGCATTATCACTCGCATAAAGCCTTGCTACCCCAATGCCAAGACTGCGGTGGTTCTGCATGAAGGCTCAGCTGCCATCAAACGTATTTTTAAGGGTAATGGCGAAAAGATGCTCAATTCTGTTAATGCCATTGGATTTCGTTCTGTATTTATTAAAAATAACATTTTGACCAGCTTTAGACTGCAGAATCATCAGTTTATGTGTTATTCTGGAGTAGCGGCCTCATTTATGGAGCGTGAATATACGGAGAAAATGTGGACTGACGCTCCCATAAGGAAATTTATGTTTGTTGGCCGAATGGCTATGTACAAACACTCTCAGGCAATACCAGAAGCCTTGTATAGTGTGTATGGAAAAGAAGGCTTTTCGATGACCTTTATAGGTAAAAAGGAAGCTGCATATCTTCCAACCAAGGAGGTTTGTGAGCATTATGGTATATCAGACAATGTGGCTTTCCTTGGTCAGATAGATCGTGACGATATTATAGATTGGTATGATAAATCCGATTGCTTTGTAATGATTAGTGATCACGAGGTTTTCGGTTTAGTCTATCTTGAAGCTATGTCTCGTGGATGTATTACTATTGCTGGCGATAATGGCGGTATGGTTGGAATCATCGAAGATGGGGTCAATGGTTTCCTCTGTAAACCAGGAGATTCAGAAGCTTTGGCTGCCATCATCAGGCGGATCAATAATATGACAGTCGAGGAGCGTCAGGAAATGTCTCGGAAGGCTCGCCTAACAGCTTTCGAGTTTACCGATAACAAGGTTGCTCAGTACTATCTTGAAAACGTAACAAAATTGGAACCAATAGATTACAAGTCAATGGTTGAGGTAGTTCCTATCGGGGGGGGTAAAACCTTTGTAATCAATAAGCTGAAACAAATTAAACGAAGATTCTATATTTGGAAATTAGGATTAAAGCATGTTGATAAAACCTTTCTGGCTAACAAAGGAGCGTCAATAAGTAAAGATTTTTGCGCGGGTGCGTACTCTTATGTTGGCAGCCATTCTACTATTTGTCCAAAAGTAACAATAGGAGACTTCACCATGCTTGCACATGATGTGATGATACTTGGAGGCGACCACAACTACAAAATTGCTGGAATTCCAACCGTCTTTGCTGGCCGTGACGTAACAAGACCTACAAAAATTGGTGATGACGTTTGGGTCGGAGCCGGTAGTATTATCATGGCGGGTGTGACGATCGGTGATGGTGCAATCATTGCCGCAGGATCCGTGGTTACAAAAGACGTAGAGGCTTATTGCATCTATGGTGGTACTCCTGCCAAGAAAATAAAAAAACGATTCTCGGACGAAGAAAGACAAAAGCACATTGCTATGCTGAAAGACCCATGGGCTGTAATAAAGAATCCCAATAGCCTGCTTTGTGGCCGTGGTGATGATAAAAGGTAAGCATTCGGATAACGGCGCGACATACTTTTACTTGAGAATTCAAATTAGTGGTGTGGAAACGTAAACCTTAAAAAGAATGTTGACCCATCATTTTGATGACAATCAGATGACAGCGCAGCAGGATATACTGTTGGCTCTTTTGCGCATGGTCGTAAGACGGCAGGTAGAAAGCGGTGTCCTTGACGAGGCTGATAGGGAGAAGCTGATGGCGATTGCCATATCGCAAGCGATTCCTGTGGTAGCTCTTGATGGGTTGCAGCAGTATGATTCTGTTCGTCGAGACAGTTTTTCTTTGGGGGCTGAAGGGACTGAAAAAAATGGAGGGGCGCGAAGGCGAATGCAGTGGGTAGGGCAGGTCGTGGCTACCGAGCGGCTCTATGCCAAGCACGAGAAGGCGATGGCGGAGTTGGCGCGCCTTTATGCTGCCAAGGGATTGCGGATGATGGTGCTAAAAGGGTATGGGTTGTCGTTGGACTGGCCTGTGCCAAACCATCGCGTGGTGGGGGATCTGGATATTTACAACTTTGGTAGATGGCGGGAGGCGGATGCACTTGTCGCCCAAAACTGCGGAATAAAGGTGGAAGAAGCGCACGAGCATCATACGGTATTCAATTATAAGGGAGTGCTGGTGGAGAACCACTATGACTTCATCAATACCAAGGCCCATCGGGACGCTCGCAAGATAGAGGATCGGCTGAAGCTGCTGGCCGAGAAAGACTGTAGGGTGATAGAGGTGCTGGGCGAGACGATCTATCTGCCTTCGGCTGATTTTAATGCGATCTTTCTGATGCGCCACATGGGACAGCATTTTGCGGGCGAGCATCTCAACTTGCGACAGATTCTCGACTGGGGATTCTTCGTGAGGGCGCATCATGAAGAGGTGGATTGGGAGGACGCTATTGGCTTTTTGAAAGAGATCGGGATGGATGTCTTTTTCCATCAAATCAATGCCATTTGCGTGGATTTTTTGGGATTCGCTGAGGCTGATTTCCCCACCATAGAGCGCAACGCGCAGATGGAGCAGCGGATTTTGATGGACGTGCTTCGCCCCGAGTTTGATGAGGAAAGGCCCAATGGTGGTTTGATGTCTATCATCTGGTTTAAATATAAGCGTTGGTGGGCCAATCGATGGAAACACCAGTTGGTGTATCATGACAGTCTTCTGACGACTTTTGCGACGTTGGCTTGGAGTCATTTGAAGAGATTTGAAACGATAAAAGACTAAAAAGCAATGAATATACTATTTCTGACCATGTCAACGGGCTTTGCCCATATCGAGGCCCGGGGCATTTATACAGACTTGATGCGCAAGTTTCGCGACGAGGGGCACGAGGTGTATATCGTCCATCCCAACGAGCGGAGGACGGGGAGGCCCACCGAGGTGAACGCCGAGGGCGGGATACGTTGCCTTGGCGTGCGCACGCTCAATGTCACCAAGACCAATGTAGTGGAGAAGGGCATCGGGCAGCTGCTGCTGGAGAGCCAGTTCAAGCGTGCGCTCAAGAGGCATTTCGGTGGCGTGAAGTTTGACGTGATCCTCTACAGTACGCCGCCTATCACTTTCAATAACGTGATCCGTTATGCCAAGAAGGCTTCTGGCGGTAAGGCGATGACCTATCTGCTGCTGAAGGATATTTTCCCGCAGAACGCCGTGGATATGGGGATGCTGTCGAAGACGGGCGCGAAGGGACTGCTATACAAGATGTTTCGGAGGAAGGAGGAGGCGCTTTATCGCCTTTCGGATTTTATCGGATGTATGAGTCCTGCCAATGTGCGCTATGTGTTGCAGCATAATCCAGGGGTGAGTGCCGACAAGGTGGAGATAGCCCCCAACAGTGTGGATTTGGCTTCGCCGGAGAGGACGGAGGAGGGCGAGTCGAGTGCCATCCTTGCCAAGTATGGACTGCCTACCGACAAACCTATATTGATATACGGCGGCAATTTGGGCGTACCCCAGGGTATCCCGTTTCTGCTGGAATGTATGGAGGCTAATGCCGACCGCGAGGATTGTCATTTTGTCGTCGTAGGTTCGGGCACTTACTATCAGCGCTTGGCCGACTGGTATCATGGTCGCAAGCCCAAGGCGGTGACCGTGATGAAGGGATTGCCCAAAGAGGACTACGACCGGCTGGTGCGTGCATGCCAGGTGGGGTTGATATTCCTCGACTATCGATTCACGATCCCTAATTACCCCAGCAGGCTGCTTTCTTATTTGGAGAACAGAATGCCTGTCATCGCTTGCACGGACCCGAATTGCGACACAGGATCTATTGCCGAGGCAAACGGCTTTGGGGTGTATGCTCCAAGCAACGACGTGAAGGCGTTTACGGCTGCCGTTGACCGCATGATGAAGGCGGACATCAAGGCTATGGGCGAAAGGGGCTATGGATTTCTCAAGGCAAACTATTTGGTGGAGCACACTTATAAGGCTGTGATGAAGCACGTGGACTTGAAATAAACAGAATGGACATGGGCGAAATCCGATCCCTGAGAACGTGCCTCGTCTTGCGGAAAAGGTGCTTTGGCCTACAGGGTATCTTGGACACGAGGATGAATATGAAATAGTTTACGAAGGCAAGGTGCAAGAGTTTATCGTGCCAGCCAAGGTTGGTATTCTCTTCTACCAGAACATCAACTTGATAGAGGAGATAATCAAGGAGAAGAATCTTCAAGCTGAAGAGAAGGCTCAGTTAGGAAAGACTATGTCGAGCCTCTTTGGGAGGACTTTAAACTATGGGCTGCAGGTGCAATACTGGATGTGCCAAAAGACACCAATATCTATAAGGCGTTGAATTATATGTTGCGCAACTATACAGCAGAGTTGACCAACTACATAGATATCCCTGATATGCCTCTGGACAACAATCACACAGAAAGGCTCGTCCGCGACATGGTGATGGGCAAGAAGTCTTACTTGTTCTGTCAAGACTTGGATGCCTGCAGGCGCGCTGCCATGATGTACTCCTTGTTTGGAGCATGCAAGGTGCTATATAAAATCCTGAGCGTTGGTTCTCTTATGTGCTGAAAAATATAAAGACGACGCCTAAGGATAAACTTTATACTCTTTTTCCTGAGTTTTGGGAAGACGAGGGATGATAAACATGAATTAAAATTTTAGTCAAATCAAGGTGTACTCCCCATTGGCATGAGCTTGTTGAGGGCAAAACCTCCTATGCTTGTCTCAAAATAGGCAATGACAATGCCGCCGTGCAAAGATACTGCTTTGTTTGAGACCATGTAATACGGTGTTCACCGAATACTTACCTTTTAATAACAATAATGATATGAAACAAAAAATTGTAGTATTTGGAGCAACGGGAAATCTCGGTGCGTATATAGCTGTTCATCTAAACGAACAAGGCTATGAGGTGATTGCCGTTGGTCATAGAAAGAGTGACAACAACTTCTTTAAAGACAGAGGTATGAGTTACTATTCTGTTGATATTGAAGATCCCAAGGCATTTGAGATATTGCCTAAAGGCGATATCTATGCTGTGGCACATTTTGCCAGTTCATTGCCTTCCCGTTATGCTTTTGATCCGATTGATTTGTTTGAGTCTATCACGATCGGCACTTTAAATGTGTTGAATTGGATGAAGAGTGTGGGGTGTAAAAAAATAGTCTTCCCTCAGACTCCTTCGGACATGGCAAAGTTTCACAACAATGGAAGTATTATCCCATGTGATGCGCCCCGCCATTTCCCATTGACTGGCGATCATGCAATCTATACTATTGCAAAAAATGCGGCTGTAGATTTGATGGAGCACTATCAAGCAGAATTTGGATTCCAATTCTTTGCTCTTCGTTTCTTTACAATCTATCAGTATCATCCAAACGCTTATCATTATGCAGATTTCAAGCGAAGAATGATGCCATTCCGTATGTTGATGGACAGGGCAAGTAAGAGTTTGCCCATAGAAATATGGGGTGATTGCAAGAAAGCCAAGGAGATGGTGTACGTGAAAGATTTTGTACGGCTCGTACAGGCTTGCATAGAATCTGACAAACCTGGTGGTTGCTATAATTGCGGCAATGGGTGGCAGGTGTCATTGGAGGAACAAATAAAAGGAATCATTGAAGTTTTCTCTCCAAAGGATCATCCTTCGCCTATTGTATATTGCCCTGAAAAACCAGATCCATTGCAGAATGCATTTGATATGACAAAAACTTTTGCTGATTTCCCAACTTATCGTCCTAAGTATAGTTACATAGACCAGTTGCGTGATTTCAAGCACGAGATGGATACAGAGCCTATGGCGCAGCTTTGGGGAACGAAGGAGGATTATAAGGAGTAGGTTTTATGTATGAAAGATATATTAAACGGTGTCTTGATTTTATCATTGTTCTTGCTGTATTGCTGGTGATATGGCCATTCCTGTTGATAGTAACAGTCTTGCTACTATTCTTCAATGAGGGCGCAGGGGCCTTCTTTACACAGGAACGACCTGGATATAAAGGCAAGATATTCAAAATTATCAAGTTCAAGACAATGAATGAACGTAAGGGGCCTGACGGCAAATTGCTACCCGATGTTCAAAGAATTACTAAGTTTGGAGCCATGGTGAGAAATTTGAGTATTGACGAATTGCCCCAGTTGCTAAATGTATTGAAGGGTGACATGGCTATAATCGGTCCTCGCCCGTTGTTGGTGCAGTATCTGCCTTTATATAGCAAGGAGCAGGCACGCCGACATGACGTACGCCCAGGTATCACTGGATGGGCACAGTGTCACGGACGAAACAATTTGACATGGACAAAGAAATTCGAACTTGATGTTTGGTATGTTGACCATGTATCGTTCAAGACGGATTGTCAAGTGGTATGGACTACTGCTATGAAAGTTCTGCGCCGTGCTGATATAGATAATGATAACGTAGAAAACAAACAGTATACAACTCCGCTATTTGATGGAACTAACTAATATATATAAAACATTACAAACTCCATGTTTTGTCCTTGATGTTGAAGAACTGAAAAGAAGCATCGATGGATATCAAAGAGCGTTGAATTACAATTTTCAGAAAGCAATAATAGGCTACTCTGTTAAGACCAATTCTACTCCCTACTGTATGCGTAAGGCTGGTGAATTTGGTGCGTACGCAGAAGTCGTTTCGCACGATGAATACGAATTGGCTATGCTCTGTGGTTTCTCAAAGGATAGAATAATATATAATGGTCCGATGAAATCCAAGAAAACTTTTATCGAGGCCATTGAAGGAGGAGCTATCGTAAACATAGAAACGAAACGCGAGTTGGAATGGCTCAATGATTTGGATAAGAAACGACAGTATAAGGTCGGTTTAAGATTGAACATAAATATCAGTCATGTGTCAATAGAGGACGCGGATGGCGACAATGACAATAGTCGATTTGGATTTTCTGACGAGACGACCGAATTTTCCGATGCCGTAAACTACGTATCAAGCCTTCCAAATGTTACTCTTGAGGGTTTACATATACACCGCACGTCGCATAGCCGTAGTGTTCGCTTTTATGAACGTTCAGTTGCGTTTGCTTGTAGTGTGGTCAAGAAATATGATCTCAATTTAGGTTATCTTGATGTCGGTGGCGGATATTTCGGAATATTTCCCAACAAGCCTACGTATCAGCAATACAGTGATGCTTTTTATAAAGTTTTAAAGGCTAATGGGCTTGATCATTTGTGTTTGATAGTAGAGCCAGGCAATGCACTTGTCGCTTCATGCTACACTTTTGTAAGTGAAGTGATTGATCATAAAAAAGTAGAGGCTGGTCATTGGTTTGTTACTACTGATGGTAGTCGAAATGACATTGATCCATTTTTTAAAAAAAGCGCTTATTTGGATGAAGAAATTTACCAGAATGGATCTCCTATCGTAGCTCTCCAAACTATTTCTGGTTGCACCTGTTTGGAGTATGACCGTTTGTTCGTACTTACAGACAAGCCCTTACTCAATATAGGTGATAGAATCGTTTATCACAATGTAGGTGCATATACCATGTGTCTCTCTCCGATGTTCATTCGCTATATCCCAAATATTTATGCGATGGAAAAAGGGGAATGCAAACTTGTCCGTGAAAAATGGACAGCAAAAGAGTATATACAAAAAACAATTATAAAATAAAAATAATATGGATAATATTCTATTTTGCAGTTGTGGCCGTCGCGCCACGCTTTTGAAGGATTTCCGTAAGTCAATGAATGGTTGTGGCAATATTGTTGCCACAGACTTAAGTCCTGTTGCGCCTGCCTTGTTTATGGCTGATAGGACCTATCTCGTGCCGCGTGTTGATTCACCTGAATATTTTGAAAAGGTACTTGAAATCTGTGAAAAAGAAGATGTAAAGGCTATAACAACACTTATAGACCCCGAGATTGAAATCTTGTCGAAGCATCGAGAGGAACTCTTGGAAAAGGGAATTCTCCCTCTTTGTCCTGCAGACTGGACTGCCCGTCTCTGTTTTGACAAGTATGAAATGTTCAAGCATCTTAGCAGCAAAGGGGTACGTACGGTTTTGACATACAACTCACTTGAAGGGTTGAAAGACGGATTGGAGAAGGGTGAAGTGGATTTTCCCGTTTTTATGAAGCCTATCAGTGGTAGTGGAAGTGTAGGTATCGGGAAAGTGAACAATTGGGAGGAAGCCGAGGCCAAGTTCAATGATGGGAAATTCACCTATATAATTCAGGAACTGATGACTGGGGGTGATTGTGATGCGGACGTTTATGTTGACTGCATAAGCCATAAACCAGTTGCTGCTTTCTCAAAGAAGAAAATAGAGAGTCGTATTGGAGGAGCGAGTAAGACAATTTCATTCAAGGATCAAAAGCTGTTTGATTTTATAGAGGAAGTTTGTGCTGTTCTTGAACTCAACGGACCTTGTGATATGGACTTTTTTATCAAGGACGGTGAATATTACCTTTCGGAAATCAATCCACGTTTTGGAGGTGCTTATCTTCATGCTTATGGTGCAGGAGTTGACTTCGTCAAGCTTATTCTGAACAATATCCATGGCATTGAGAACCAGTCTGTCATCGGTCAGTATGATGAAGATATTATTATGATGATGTATGACGAAGTGGTTATTGCTAAGAAAAATGAATTGATGAGTGGTGATTTTCCTTTAATTTAAAACTTTTATAAATATGAAATTATTTTTTCCCCCGCCCCCCTATACAACAATACTCTGTTTACATAAAGAAGTAAGCACTCAAATTAGGGCTCAATTTTGAAAGTTGTAACTTTGCTGCCAAAATTTAAACATTGATTTATGTACAGCAGCGAAGATTTGGAGCGATTCTATTTCCAGTACCAGACGGAGGCAATGCCGAAAGGTATCTCCATTGAACAGTTCTGTTCCCGTAATAAAGTACCTTATAACATTTTCTACAAATGGTACAAAGAAAGTGCAAATCGAATACAATCAAGCTTGCTTGAATTGTTGAGGTGCAGCCTTTCTTATCTAAGGATACACGCAACAAGATTGTGGAAGTAAAGGTGGATGGGCTTCCGAACTCTTCCCCAAAAGATTCGAAGGAGGACAATCGTTCACCGGAGCAATCCTCAACAGAGACGAAGCCTTCTTGTGTTCGTATCCTTGTGGAGTTGCGGATGACCAACGGGTTGCATATCTCCCAGAAGAACCTAAACTATCAGGAGTTGAAGCGACTGATAGAGAAGTTGGAGGACCTATGCTTAAGGTAACAGGATTAAACCGTTTCTATTACCTCCGTGATTTTACCGACATGCGCTGCAAGCATAGCCGTGTGTTATCCATCATACGCGAACAACTTCATCGTGAGCCTGATGATGGCGAAGTGTTCATTGTCATGTCTCCATAGCGGATGATCGAACTGCGACATATCATAGAACAAAAGCAAGAGCTTCTGACGCGAGAATCAATCTCGCGTCAGAAGCTCTTGATTATAGCGAAGGTATGACAGCAGAAGAACAAAAACGTTATATCAACTATTTGGCTGAGCGTGTCCGTGAGGCTGATTTAGGTCTTCGTGCCCGTGATGCAGTACTCCAGGATTTTTTGGATAAGCAGAAGGAATATGATGCTCGGTTATCAAAGCTTGATGCCGTGTTGTCAGAACTGCAAGATCTGAAAAATAGCTTGGCTTCCGAGGTGAAGAAGCGCAAGGCCGCCGAACGGAAGGTGGATGACTTGAAGGCGAAGTTGAAGTTTGCCAACAAGAATCGCTTTGGTGACAAAATGAGCGGCTCCAAGAAAAAGTGTTCGGACGCAGAGTCTGATCGTACCCAGGACGAGGAGAATTTTGATGGTACGTCTTCGTCTCTGCCCTAAATTGAGCACTAACAAAAGAGTCATCTCAATTAGAATTTATACGATAATACAGTTGTAATGCTTGATATTATTATAGTGCGATATCCTGAGAATTGCATTCACAAAGCCATTAAAGGGGTGCCAGCTGAGGTGGAGAATGCTATATGTCAGCATTTCAAGGTTTTGAAGCATCCAGCCTCATGGGGGATGTTTTGTCTTAGTACAGGCGCCGAATTGAAGGAGAAATGTGAACAACTTTCACATCTGACAGAAAACCATCTTCAGTTGAAAGGTTTGTTCCAACCTCTTTGTACAGTGAAGAGTGATGAAAAGGTGGTGCTTTTAAACGCCCAGGGCTTTCCTTGCTATGATGTGTATTGTTGGAGGTTTGCTTTGGCGAAATATGCCGAAGGGTATAACTTGTGTGAGGTGTATGAATACATAAAGTATTGGGATCGTGCCTCTCGTTACCCAAGATACGATATGTTGTATTTTGCAGATTTGGGTTATGAGCAATACTTCGGGGTTTGGGACAAGAGTCAACGGGTTTGTCGTTTCTGTGGAAAAAGAGATGAGGTGGGTAGTAGTAAGTCTATCTTTGGCCAGCCTAAGAACTCACATGCTATTTCATATTTTTTGGGCAATGATCACCTGTTTTGCTTAGAAGAGTGTAAGGATTGCAATGAGCGCTTTGGAGGAACAATAGAGAAGGACTTGTCGAACTACTATTCTTATTACAGGGCCTCAGAGGGAAGAAAAAGTAGAAACAATAATCCATTAACTGCTAAAGGATTCAATTTTGAGTATGAGAGTGGACGGATGGATTTCTATTTTGACAAGTTCATAAACGTTTTGCCAAAGCCAGGCATGCCTTTTCCCAAGGAGGGCCTCAGACTAGGTCTTGAGCAAGAGGATCCGGTTTGCTTGCACAGCATCTATAGGCTACTTGTAAAATTTGTGATAGCATGTCTTCCAAACTATCTGCTTCCTGCTTTTTCTAAAACTGTCAAGTGGATAAATGAGGAAGTAAAGCCGAGCAGATTTCTTTTGCCTCCAGTATATCGTAACGAGGTGTTGCCAAGCGTTGATAGCCCAGTTCTTTGCGTGTATATCAGAAAGGATGATGGTAAAGATATGCCGTATTGTGTTGGAGAATTGCGCTTTATGAGCAACCTATATGTATATGCCGTTCCTTATTGCTCTGAGCGTGATGTTAACTTCTCCGAAATGCCTAAAGTCTTGGATAGTTTTGTTAAGACATGCTATCCTGGAATTGAGTTTACTATCCAGAATTATTGTGATGACGAATTGAAAATGGTTGTCAATCATGTACTGATAGGAGAGGGAATGGATGTTGTTTGTAAACCGCTTGACCAGGAGAGTGCCGCCAAGGGAGAAGAATGGTGGAAGAAACAAAATGAGAAGAAGACGCGTGAGTTTGGTACGACCGATTTGCATTCTGATAAGGAGTAGATGTAATGGCCTTTGTTATAGGCAAGAACACTGTTACACGAACAGGCAGTAATGCTGCCATTAGGCAGAATGTAACGATAGCGAATAGATGACAATGTCTCAAAATCCATATTCTGCACAAGAATTAAATCAACGATTAGATAGGGTTAATGCATGGATCAATAATTGTGACCAAAAGGCTGGAATACTTTTAGCTTTTTGTGGTGCATTTATTGCGGTCTTGCTGACTTCGGACGTTATAGGGAAAGGGTATAGATATCTCGTCGAGCCGTTTTACGACTATTGGTTGTACGGAGTATATGCGACGTTCTCATATAAGAAGACATTGCTACTGTGTGGACTGCTGCCGATACTATTTAGTGGGGGACACATGGTGTATAACCTTTTAATGGTATTAAAGCCTAAAACTCAAATAGAAGACTTTGCCGACTATACTTCTCCTATAACACGAAACTCTAAATTGCACTTCCAGTCAATCGCAAAGAAAAGCTATAGAGATTTTCAAGCAGATAGTAAAGGGCAGACGGAAGCTGCGTATTTGGATGATTTGTGTACTCAAATATATTGTAATTCCAAAATTTGCGATGACAAATTTGAAAGTTACAAAAAGGGGCTGAATAACTTTATAAGAATGTTGTGCTTTACGTTTGCTGAGATTGTAGTTTATCTTATTTTTCCACAAATATAATGAGTAGAAAAGATTTTATGACCTCCATAGAGAGTGTTATCAATGATTGGAAATCCACGAGTTTTAATTTCTTCGCCCAACAATATGTACCAGGTTTAGACGACTCCAATCTTACCTATGGTAATGGTCAAGAAAAAAAAGGCATAGAAATTAATACTTGTGTGTTGTTTGTTGATATTCGTAATTCGGTGCAATTAACGAAAGATAAACAAGACCGTACTATGGGGCGGCTTTATTCCGTGTTCGCCCATTGTGTGTTGTTGGCAGCGCAAGAAGAAGGAGGGTTTGTAAGAAATATAATAGGCGATCGTGTGATGATTGTCTTTCCTCCCGAAAAATGCTATACGAAAGCAGTGCATTGTGCTATCACTATCAATCATATAGCCATGCTTATTGATAAAAAGATAGATAATCTAGAGTTTAAGTGTGGAATAGGTATTGATTATGGCAGAATGAGGGTGATGAAAGTCGGTATTGTTAAAAAAGGAGATGAGAATGATGATAACAAAGGTCTTGTTTGGATAGGATATCCAGCAAACTTTGCATCTCGTCTTACGGATTGTGCCAATAAAGAGTTTAACGACGTAGTGTATAGGATTGATGCCTACTTTTATCATCATAATTATTTTGGTGTAAATCCATTTTTAGATACTCGTGCATCTGGCTATTATAGAGAAACTAAAGATTTTACAGCAGAAGAGTTGGCAGAATCACTGTCAGTTCAGCAGAATGGGGTGAGTATAACCTTGGATTCGTCAAAGTTTACAAATGTTCAATCTATTCAGCGTGTAGAAAACAAATACACCTATCCATCTATTCTTCTTTCGGAAGCTGTGTTTAACGGCTATAAAAAAGAGCAGCCAAATGGAATTGACATTGAAAAAGAATGGTGGAAAGAGCAAGCACGAAGGATACGTGATATAGATTTCAAGGTTTTGGGTGCATGCCTTACTTGGAAGTTGTCTTGATTTTACCACTGAGTATACAGTTAATGACCCTTCTTGTTGATGAAGAAGGGTTCCTGGTTATAAACGAGGACACGATAATGTTTGTGTCAATCACCGCATATACCATTGTTGCGCTCCTTTCTTAATCGTCTGACTTCGTTTATCTCTGCGTTAATCTCATCTAAAGTCATTTCAGGCTCATTGCTGTTTTCCGCATCAGCACGTAGTTTGTTGAATACATTCAATGCTTTTTCTCTAATGTCATCCTCAGAGTCCGCAGAAATAATGAAAGGAATTCTTCGGCAACGTATCACAGCTTTTACAAAGATGTTGATAGCCGTGTTTGCGCTCATGCCAAACTGGGCGCAGAGTTCGTCGAAAATTGCTTTCTGCTTGTTGTCCAAACGGACTGTCATAGATGTCTGTGCCATGTTATTCGGATAATTTGGTGAAATATTACTGTGATTATGGTGCAAATTTACTATATGATGGTGTAAGTACAAAATTATTTAACGATATTTTTTATGTTGGAAGAAAGAAAAACTATTTACTTGTGTCTTGCCCACATGAGTGATGCGGGTGTGGAACAGAAGTAAGTTTTCGATGAAAGCCGTTTGGCTCGACAGAAAAAAGCTTGCGTCTTTGTGCCGAATTTCAAATAATTCTTCTAAAGCAGTTTTTTTCTCTGATTTTATTTGTATCTTTGCATAAAACTTAGACGTCATGCAGACAATAGAAATACGAAATATTGGACCTTTGGTGGAAACGGGAAATGTTCCAGTTTCTCAAGTTATGTTGTTGATCGGCGAGCAGAGCACTGGAAAGAGTACTTTCATGAAGATTCTGTGTTTTTGCTGCTGGCTCGAAAAGCAGGTGATGATAGGTGGGGAGGGGATCGTTTCTAAGTACACGCATTATTATCGCTTTTGGAATGAACTGAAGAAATTTCATCATCTCAATGACGACTTTCTGTCGGATAGCAGCTATATAAAATATGATGGCCCTGCTATCCAGATAGAGATGGACGGAAAGAAGCGGAATGCGAAGATAGTAAGAAAGGCCAACTTTGCGGAAAACAAGCACAATCTAAAAATCAGTTTCTTGCCTTCGGAACGTAATTTGTTGTCGTCTATCCAGAATATCGAGAATTTGTACAGGTCAAAGGAGGTTGATGTGTTGTTCAATTATATTTTGGAATGGGGGGAGGCACGGGCGCAGTTTGATGCTGCGCATCCGCTCAACTTGGTTTTTGTTGACAGAATGAAGTATCACTTTGATGCCAAGAACGGTGATGTTTTGACTCTTGCCGATGGCCGCTCAAAAATCAAGCCGTATTATGCTTCGAGTGGTGTGCAGTCGGCTTTGCCTATACAGGTGCTGGCTACTTATCTTGCGGCTGAGGTGGGAACTGTGGCCAAAAAGAGTCCTGCAGAGTATTTGAAGCAATTTGACAATTTGGATCCTAAAAATGTAAAGGCTCTGCTCACGGAATGGAATAATTTCCAGAATCGGTCATCTTACCAGTCGTTTCACATGTTTGTTGAAGAGTTGGAGCAGAACTTGTTTCCAAAGGCTCAGTTTGAGCTTGTCAAGCTGTTGGTGGGCCTCTTAAAGCAGATGGAAAAGAAACCTACGGGATATAAGAGTACTGTGTTTTTGACAACGCACAGTCCGTACGTCTTGACGGCTTTGAATGTTATGATGTTGGCTTCGGTGGCTTATGGCAAATCTCCTGAGAGGGTCAGGGAGTTAGGGCTTGAGGAATATGTTCTTCCCTATGGCTCTTACTCGGCATATTGCATTAAGGACGGTCGTTTTGAGAGCATTGTCGATGAGGAGTATGATTTTATAAAGGGTGATTTCTTGGACTCTGTCTCGGAAATGGTAGATAGTTATACTTTTGAATTAAACTCAATCGTCTATGGAGGCGCGGAAGGATGAGTTGCGCGCTTTGACCTCAATGTTCTTTATCCCTATCCGAGTGGCGGCGTAGCGCAGAGCGATACTGCGATGGGGAACTATTCAATTCTTTTTTTATTTTTTTGATCCTTGGTGTTTTCCGCCAAGTCGGTATGTCATCCTTGCAGCATGTGGGGGTGGCTATGGTGGCGTGATGGTATGGGGCTGAGGACGCATTGTATTGAATCATCATTTGTACTAAAAATATTATTTCAACTATGGAAAGAAAAACGATTTATCTTTGTCTTGCCCACATGAGTGAGGCGGGTTTGGAACAGAAATATGTAAAGGAGGCGTTTGACACCAACTGGGTGGTGCCGATGGGCCCGAACGTGAATGCTTTCGAGGCGGACCTGGAGGCGTTTGTCAACAGCGGGAAGGATGGCGCCGCGGATCTGGACAGAAAGGTGGTGTGCCTCTCGGCTGGCACGGCTGCTGTCCACCTGGCGCTGATAGGCTGTGGCGTGAAGGCTGGCGACGAGGTGCTGGTGCAGAGTTTCACGTTCTGTGCTTCTTCCCATCCGATCACGTATCTCGGGGCCAAGCCGGTCTTTGTGGGTTCGGAGGATGAGACGTGGAACATGGATCCCGTCTTGCTGGAGCGGGCGATCCTTGACCGCAAGGAGAAGACGGGCCGCCTGCCGAAGGCGATTGTGCCCGTGGCACTCTATGGCATGCCTTACCGTATCGACGAGATCATGGCGATAGCGGAGAAGTATGGCATTCCTGTGGTGGAGGATGCTGCCGAGGGTATGGGATCGCGCTTTGACGGCCGGGTGCTGGGCACGTTTGGCCGCTATGGTGTGCTCTCGTTCAACGGTAACAAGATGATTACTACCTCGGGTGGTGGTGCGCTGGTCTGTCGCAATGCGGAGGAGGCCAACGAGGTGATGTGGTATGCCACGCAGGCGCGGGATGCCTATCCTTACTACCAGCATACGGCGATCGGCTACAACTATCGCATGTCGAACGTCTGTGCGGGAATAGGCCGTGGACAGATGACGGTGCTGGACGACCACATTGCCCACCACAAGCATGTGCAGGGACTCTACGAGGAGCTGCTGGCGGAGGTGCCGGGCGTGCATATCCATCGGCAGCCGGCGGATCCTCGCTATGATGCCAACTTCTGGCTTTGTGCTGCGACGCTGGACGAGGACGTGAGGATCCATGGGCAGGAGAATGCTTACAAGGAGGTGGTGAAGACAGCCGTGGGTGGTGCCGCGGGTGTGATCCATGCCGTGGACACGGCTGTGACGGACTGCCAGCCCAATGAGAATATCGAGGCGCTGCGCGTGTTTATGCTCTCAAAGCGGGTGGAGTGTCGTCCGCTGTGGAAGCCAATGCATAAGCAGCCGGTCTATGCGGGTGCGCCGGTCTATACCAACGGTATCGAGGAGCAGCTCTTCAAGGTGGGTTTCTGTCTGCCTGCGGGTCCCTGTGTGACGGACGATGACGTCCGCTATATCGTCGACTGCATCAAAGAGGCGATCGTGCAGTAGCTTGAGGTGTAGAATGGTTGCGAAAGGTTGAGTCAAGCAACCTCAGATTATTTTGTTCAGATGGCTGATGCTGAATGGGGTAAAATGTGGAATGCGGGAACCTTGAACGAAGAACGAATCGAGAGTTTTTGTTGCTGAATAATTTGCATGTGTCGGGAAAATGCCGTAATTTTGCGAGCACTTAGATCCTCTAATGGAGCGTGTGGATAGGTTATGACGAAAATGTATAGCAAGCAACGACTTGAAAAGGTGGTTATCAAAGGTTATAAATCAATAAGCTTTGATAACCCTGTGACCCTTTCTCTTGGTTCTGTTAATCTATTGCTTGGGGCTAACGGTGCTGGGAAGAGTAATATAGTCAGCTTCTTCAAGATGCTGAATTATATGATGAGCAAATCGTTTGCGCGCTATGTAGAGACGGTCGGTACTGCAAACTCTTTGTTGCACTACGGTTCAAAGCGGACGCCTGGCATGGAGGGCACTTTGACTTTTTCAGATGGGAAGTCAGAAGATATATATCACTTCAGGCTCTCTAATGCTGCCCCTGATCGCTTGATCGTAACCGAGGAGACCATACGTTGGCACAGACAAGGTGAAGATAAACCTTACGAGGCGATATTGGATCCTGTGTTTAAGGAGTCTGCATTGGTTGACTGTCCAGAATCTGTGGCTAAGTCTATTTACAGGATGTTGTCAAACTGTAAGGTCTATCAGTTTCATGACTCTTCTGCTGCAGGTCCTTTGCGTCAGGCTTGCCCTGTAGTGACTTCAAACTACTTGCAGGCTCATGGAAACAATTTGCCCAGCTTCCTCTATTTCTTGCGCGAGAATCATAAGGACTCGTACGATCGTATCGTCAGTTATGTGAAAGATGTTGTGCCGCAGTTTGAGGACTTCTATTTGGAGCCAGTGGGCAGCACCATCTCGCTCAGGTGGATTGATAATTCTGCCACCGATTATGTGTTTAATGCTCATCAGTTCTCTGACGGTTCTATTCGTTTTATAGCTTTAGCAACTCTCTTGTTGCAATCGAAAGAAACAAAGCCCAATGTCATTATTTTGGACGAACCAGAGTTGGGCCTTCATCCTTATGCCGTGGCACAATTGGCTCAAATGGTAAAGGATGCGGCGGTTCATTCTCAGATAATTATAGCGTCGCAGAGTAAGGACTTGGTGGATTGCTTTGATATAGGCAATGTGTCGGTTGTTGAAATGGATGAGGAAGGACTGTGTACAACAGTGAAAACTTTGGACGAGAGGAACTATAAGCTATGGCTCGAACGTTATGCCATCAGCGAGCTGTGGGACAAGAACATCATTGGAGGACGACCAGTATGAGGGCTGTAATAATTCATGTGCTTTGTGAGGGACAAACGGAGCAAGGGTTTGTGGAGGAAGTGCTCAAGCCGTATTTGATAGAGCAAGGTGTTAGCTCCGTGAAGAGCGTCCTTGTGACTACTAATAAGAAGAAAAATGCCCGTGGAGGATTGGTGGCCTACCAGCATGCATTCGATGACTTGTCTATCTTGATGAAGTCTAATCGTGATGGTGAGTATGAGAAGCATGTCTTTACGACCATGTTCGACTTGTATGCGTTGCCAAATGATTTTCCAGGATATTCGGAGGCGAATTCCATAGGCGATAGATACGAAAGGGTCTTGTCATTTGAGAAGGCGTTTTCCAAGGCTGTTGCGTCTGAAAGGTTTATCCCGTACATACAGTTGCATGAGTACGAGGCTCTTGTCTTTTGTGGTTTGGATTATTTGCTGCAGATGTACAAGGGGTGTGAGAAAAGTATTGAAAAACTTAAGTTGGATTTGACAAAAGTAGATAATCCAGAGTTGATCAATGACAATCCGGCAACGGCTCCGAGCAAGCGAATCATCAAGGCCATCGAGGGCGAAAAGAAAAAGCGCTATAACTATGACAAGCCAAAAGCTGGAAAGTTTGTAGCTCAAAAAGTCGGTATGGAAACGCTTCGTTCCCAATGTCCGCATTTCAACGAATGGGTAGAGAAGCTGATGTCCACATGTGACTGCGCGTGACCGTAGCAGTGTATGGATAGACCCTTGCTCTGAGAGTGGAATGGCATGAGTACATGGATTTCATGCTGAAGGATAATTGTACAGCATAAAATCCATGGCGGGTTGGTTTACACTCGATCTGAGGTCGTGATTTTTATTATTTGCGAAACGGCATAGAGGGGGATGACGCTGACATGGCGGGCGGTATCTCCGTCTTCTTTGTCGGTGTGGCTGAACGATCCGAAATTTTCTAATGAGCAGCGAATGGCTTCCGTGAGGTGCTTTTCGCGCATGAACGACCATAGGCTTTTCATGCCGCCTTGGCTTCCTGCCTTGACTTCGATGGGTAGGATCTGAAGGTGGGATGGTAGCAAAAAGAAATTATCCAAACAAATAATTCGCTGAAAATCGCAATTTTCCAAAGAAATAATTGGCTGGAAATCGCAATTTTCCAAAGAAATAAATCGTAGGGGATGTTTGTGCTAAAGCAGAATGGTATGAAGGAGAGGCAGCTTTACGATTATCAGCTTGATATGAAACGGCGGGTGGGTGAGGCCTTTGGGTCGCACCGATCCGTGATGGTTCAGATGCCGACGGGTACGGGAAAGACGTGCGTGCTGGTGGCGTGTGTGCGTGCGTGGTTGTCGCAGAACGAGGGGACGGTGTGGATCGTGGTGCACCGCAGGGAACTGGTGGAACAGATCGTCGGGACGCTGCAGGAGGAGGATCTCGTGGGCGACCGGGTACGGGTCTTTTCCATCCAGTGGTTGTCTCGGCACGAGGGGGAACTGGCGGAGAGACCGGGCCTGCTGGTGATCGATGAGGCCCACCATGCCGTGGCGAAGACGTACAAGGCGGTGGTGGAGGCCTGTCCCGGGGCGAAGGTGCTGGGACTGACGGCCACGCCCTGCCGATTGACGCGTCGGGGATTCACGGACCTCTTCGAGGTGCTGCTGCAGTCGTGGCCGTACAATCGCTTTATCGCCGAGGGCCGTTTGTCGCTCTACGACTATATGTCGGTGAGGGCGGACAACGAGGACTGGCGGGTGGTGCGGTCGCTGGAGCGACGTGGGGCCGATGGCGACTTCTCGCTGCGGGAGATGAGCGAGCGCCTGGACGTGAGGCCGAGTATCGGGCGGCTCTGTGATACGGTGTTGCGTTATGCGCGGGAGAAGAAGGGCATCGTCTATGCGATTGACATTCGGCACGCGGAGCATATCGCTGCGTACTATCGGGAACACGGTATTGACGCGGTGGCGATCAGCGCGAAGACACCAGGGGAGGAACGTCGTCGGTTGATAGAACAGTTTAAGGCGGGAGAGACGCAGGTACTGGTGAACGTGGACCTCTTCGGCGAGGGTTTCGACTGTCCCGACGTGGAGTTTATTCAGTTGGCGCGGCCCACGCTGTCGCTGGCAAAATACTTGCAGCAGGTGGGGCGGGGCATGCGCGTCTTTGACGGGAAGCGTTACTGCCTGATCCTGGACAACGTGGGGTTGTACCGTCTGTTTGGTCTGCCCTCGGAGGATCGGGACTGGCAGACGATGTTTGAAGGGACGCTGGCTGGCAAGGCCCACCTCAAGCAGGCGGAGGAGCGGAGCGTGTATGCTGCCTTCTCGGTGTTGGGGGACACGGGACGGACGGAGACGGCTGACGCACGGACGGAACTGGTG
>ULTX01026520.1_pt1 | contig 33056 bp, 24 predicted proteins | sample 1958041 | NCBI WGS metagenome assembly ULTX01 (sample SAMEA4835747, study PRJEB28245) | human gut metagenome | biome: gut microbiome; material: fecal sample | place: Denmark | collected 2008
CCTGAACAGATATTAGCAAATGCATTCAGGCTGGCGGCAAAGGTGACAAAGGAGCAGGAACGGTCGTTTGAGGATTATTCCGCGGAAGCTCACGCGTGGTTGAGCGGAGATTGCACTCAGACGAACGATTATTGAGGTGCGACACCGTGTCGCACCAGAAAGGAACAGCAGATATGAATGAAAATATAAAGCAGTCGGTAACAATGACTCCAAAAATGTGCGAGGAGATAGAAAAGTACTCTTTAAACCATCATATTTCAAAATCTCAGGCTATCCGGGCGCTGCTTCAAAAAGCTCTTACACAGGATACTCTGGTCGGGGAACAGGACATTATCAGGAGATATATCCGTGATGAACTGGAGGTGGTTATACCTAATATTCGTGAAATCAAGGATATTAAAGAATACGCTCAACTGAGTTCTAAGTCGTCAGCAGTGGCTATGTTGTGCATTTGCAGAGTACTATATGACATCTGCCAGGATTGGTGTAGGGTCGATGAGTACTTTGCCCGGGCGATTGTCGCTTCGATGAGTATGAACGGGGAGAAACCAACTTCGGTTGACGAACAGCTGCGGTTTGTTGAGGGGTGGATAAAGAGTGCTTTTCAAAAGTAAAAACAGAAATAAATTCTAGCTTGTATTTTTTGACATATTATGCTATACTATTAGAAAAACAAATATAGAGGTATAAAAAATGCTTTCAGCAATTTTATCAATGATAAACGACGAGACGGATAGGGAACTTGTACGTTCCTTGTACGAAGTCAATGAACAGCTAATGTATAACATTGCAAATAAAATACTGCATGACCGCGCTGAAGCTGAGGATGCGGTTCAGACTGCCTTTGTCAATGTGATAAATAATCTTGAAAAAATTCGAGAAATAAACTGTAACGAAACGCGCTTCTATCTTGTTACAGTAGTGAAAAACATAGCCATTAATATGCTAAAAAAGAAGCAGCAGCACCCGGAGATCGATATTGACGAAATCTATGATGCACAGTCAGATGATAAAGTTGAGAATACAATTATTGGAAAAATCAATTCTGAGATAATCAGAGATGCAATACGGGAGTTGCCAGATAAAGATTATGAGATTATGTTCCTTTATCTTGTCAAGGAGCTATCCCCATCAGAAATCGCCAAATTGCTTGGCATTACAGGAAACCATGCAAGGCAAAGAATTTTCCGGGCAAGGCAGCGATTGATACAGAGTCTTGAAAAGCGAGGTATTACCAATGAAGCTTGACGACATGATAGCAAGTGAACTCATAAATACATTAGATGAAAGACTTGCGCAATACAATATCGATATAAAAAAGCATTATTTTTCTCCTGTCTATAGAGTAAGGCGCTATCAGACTATCAGAAAATATTTAATGAAACCGTCATCAAATAAATTTTCTGTCAGACGCGTCAGATTTATTTTGCTTGCAATAATTCTTGCTGTATTTCTTCTGGCGGGGTTCAGCATTTGGTATACAATAGGAAATTTTTCTTTTAATATTTATAGTGACCATTCTGTGACATATATCAGCAATACTACAGCTGATAAGGGAAAAATCGAATATATATTTGGTTTGTCGTCCGATACCAGTTATACTTTAGTTGACAGACAAAGCGATGATAACGATGTTTTTTCAATTTATCAATCTGGAAGTAATAAAATAACACTTTGCCAAATGGTAAATGATGAGATAGCTTATTTCAACACAGAATATAGTTCACCCGAACATATAATGATAAATAATTATGAAGGGGTATTTATTTCTGAGAATGATGAGTGTTTTGTGGTATGGATAATGGATGATTATTTGTTCACTCTTAGCGGCAATATAGACAAAAAAACAGTTGTTGATTTGGCGGAAGCTACAATTGTAGAAAAAATTGTAGAAATTCTGTAACGGCGGTATGGTTAAATTGTTTTAGTTGTTGAGAGTGGATCTCAAATTTGACATAAAGGAGGTGTGTAATGTGAAGAAAGTAATAATGGTAATCGCAATGTTAGCTGCTATATCTTCTGTTACGGTAAATGCAGCTGCGGCAAATGTGACGACATATGGAAGTGCCTATTCAGTATCGCCGTATTATGAAACAGCGTCAGCTGCTTTCAGCACATTGACTATCAGTGGAACAACCGCCAAGTGTGAAAGCAAACTGATAGGTCATTCTGATGTAACAAGCTGGAACGTTGAGCAGACTCTGGAACAATTCTGGGGACTGTGGATATGGAACGAGGTTGATGGCGGATACTGGAATGAAACACTTTCTATAAGTTCAGGCAAAGTAACCAATAACATATCTGGCCTTTCTAGTGGAAAATATCGTTTGAAATCCGTTTTTACATTAACGACTTCAAACGGTAAGACAGAAACTTTTACAGTTTACAGCGATGAGAAATCTTTGTGACCATTGGCAAAGCATTAAACCTATAAAAGTTTAATCTGATAATAGGAAAACCTGGATGATGCATCGTAAAAACGACATCTAAATTGGAGGTTTATAATGAGAAAGACAATCCTATCAGTAATCGCATGTGGACTTGTTGCAGGCTCTTGTTGTTTATCTGCAAGCGCAGAAACGATAAAAGCGACTACATCTTCACATACGGATGGCAAGCAGTCAATTACTATTACATCTGAGGGTTATATGGATTATAACATTCCAACGCCTTCGGTCGAGATTTATTTCTATGGAGTTAGAGCTTATACTCCAGGATATGGGAATAGCAATAATATTACTACTTCTTTCTCTATCTTAGGAAAGCTAAATCAGACATCTTCAAGCAAATCGTTTAGAAAGAGTGGCAGCGGAGAAATTTGTGATTACAAATCTAATGGAATTGAAACATTATATAATAATGTTTCTTCGACGATCACAACTTCTTCAACTGTATATGGTTCCTCATCTCAGGAGTGTAACTATAACTGCAAGTAATTTACCTCGGAATGTTACTTAAGAATGAAATCCGTTCTCGTTAAAGTGTATTTTGGCGAGAACGGTAGTTTCCTCTTTCCGCTGTGTGGTGTAAAGTTTAAAGTAAGGAGATGTGGATTAACAATGATGTCATATAGGCAATTTGGAATTGCGATTATGCTTACGGCTTTATGTATACTTCTTTCCGGCTGCTATAGTTCCGGAGGCAGTAGCTATGTTGACATCAGCGACCTTGACGGAGAAATATCACGATCTCAGTTGGACATTTGCTTCAATGGATACAAGTATGATGATAAACCTATGACCTTTTTGGGAAGCAAATTTGCACTGACTCCCGAATATCTTTATATTATCGAATTACGCAGCAAAAAGAAAATTGACCTTAAAACGGGAAGAATGAGCTCAGTTTGTGAACTGCCAGGGTGTATTCATGATGTAAATAAGTCTGACAACTGTGGGGAGTTTGAGAAGTTTAATCCCGTTTTTGCTTCTGAAAACGGATTGTATATTACTAAATCCGATTCTCCTGGAAAGCTGTTTTTAAGGGATCACACCGGTGAACGAGAAGTGTTTGAGAATACGTTCTACACAGAGCTTGACGCAGCTTATAATCCCGATGAAAAAACGTCATTCAGCGGATTTGTACATAATGGGACGATGTATCTTATCGGTTATTGCTATATGTACACGGTTGATCTTAATTCCATGAAGCCAACGAGCGAACCAGTCGTTGTTACAGACTGTGGAATTAACAGTGCAGCAGTGTCAGGTGATATGTTCTGGCTGATAAATGAAAATCTTGAACTGATCCGGTACGATATGAAAAACGATAAAATTGAGAAAGTGGATGACAAAGTAATCAGGCTGAGATGTGATGAAGAAGGCGCATATTATTTGAAATTTGATGATGATGGGAGCAGCCTGTATTTCTGTGGTAACGGTGAATCTGCTGGGAAAAAACTGTTTGACGCGGATTCGGGTGACTTTTGCGTGACAGATAATTCAATATATTATTTTTCTTCCGATGGATTATACATGAGCAGCAAAAACGGTGAGAATACTCAGAAAATCGAACTTAAACACACATACTCTGATGGCTCAGAATATGCATATCATGGCACGTCAGATTGTTGGTTCATAGAAAATAGTTCATGCGACAGTGTATTCCTGGTAGACTATTCGCAGAATACTGGTTTGATTCATGCAAATGCAATGTTTGCTATAAAGAAGGACACGGTTGATTATCAGTCTGTTGGATTATAGTGTGAAAAGGTGGCTGAAAGATGAGAAAGTTGATGTTCATTGTATTGATCATTTCAATGATCACAATGTCGGGATGCCGAACCGATTTACAGTCAAATAGTAGTTTTGAAGCTATAGCTATAGATTATAGTAATAATATTGATACAGATGAATCCGTTAATATGGAATCAGCAGCAGAGAATCAATCATTCAGTTTTTCAGTGCAGATGAATGTATCTGAGATTTCAGAGACTGGAAGCTCTGATTTATCGGTTGGTTATAAAATGAACATCATTGAGACCAAGAAAGTTGATTTGGTTCTTTCGACTATGGTTATTCCCGACAGAAGTATTATACGAGATGAAATTCCAGTAAAATGCTTTATAGTTGCTGATGGAGAGCTGGTGTCCTTTTCTGTAGACGGCGGTAGCTTTTCCATACAGAATACATTTGCGGTAAAACCGGAAACTCTATCAAAAGTCATAGTTTCTTTCATAGGCAATCCGGATATGAGATATATATCGGTTGTTGTTTGTGCTTTTCCAGACGATATCCCGGCTTTAGGTATAGGTCTGTACAGTGGGGTTTGTACTTATTCTATCGTCAACATTTCAAATAAGAATAAAGAAGTGGATTTTGTAAAAAATTCGGATAATTATCTTTCAATTAAAATGAATGATGACCTTTTTGGCATTGGTATCGACACATTGTCATTTCAAGATAATAATAAAGCAAACAGCACTCAGAACCTAGATGATATTATTGTTCATAAGGGAAAAGATGATTTGTGGATAAAATTTAAGGAAGATGCATCAGTCAACGGTATTGATTACTTGGGGGGATACTATTCGCTGTTTGTACTTTGCAATGGTGATGTATTACCTGTTTTTAGCGGTGAATACACTCGCACGCTCTTTACGCCAGTTATACATGAAGAGAATAGTAACACAGATGTATTTCAATTCCCTATTCCCGAAGAGTATTTGCCAGATGACGGCTTAAATACGTTTCAAGCAATAGCGGTGCCTTATTACATTCCTGAAGCCGAAAAGCAGATTGATGAATGTGGCTCAATTGCATTAAAAGGATTCAGTACCCCTAAAACCAGAGTAGTAATACAATAGCAGAGGAGCGCTATGTTTAACGAACTGAAAAAATTGTTTTCTTCAAGATTTATGTGGGTGATACTTGCAATTGCAGTGGGATTCTCTCTGTATAACATGCTTAGTTCCGTCATGCGGAATTATGAGTCCGATGCAGCGACCACCGAGAGCATAAAAGAATATTCAGCGCAGATAGACGCAGAAGGACTTTCCGGCGACGAGCTGTGTGATGTGCTTTATGAAAGCCAGCAGAAGCTGGAAAAGCAGTACTATGCAGGGGACAGCAGTATATTTGAACAGTACGCTGCCGCTGAAAAAGCGTATAAATACGCAACGTATGTGTACAAGACGTTCCCCGCCAACCGCATGAAAATTGTTGAAAACATGGAATATGACCTGCGTTACTCTAAGGGTGGAAATTCACGCATGCTTGAAACCGCAGTCAGGCTATACAACAGAAACGTTCCGTTAAGCTTCACTTTTACTGGGCACTCTCATGAGCGTACATACGAGTTTTTTAATAATAAATTCTCAGAAATAGCGATGCTTGCTTTAATTGCTGCTATGAGCGTGAGGATATTCTCGGTTGACCGTTCAACCGGCGCATACCGACTTATTGACACTACCAGAAAATCGCAGAGAACAGTTTTCCGCCGGCAGCTTTCTGCAGTTTGTGTTGTCGCGTTATTTCTCGCGGCAGTTCTGGCTGCTATGGAGGTGATACTGTCGGTAAGCGTCTATGGACTGAGCGGTTTCATGCTGCCTGTTCAGCAGCTGGAGATGTACGAAATGTGTCCTTTTTCGCTTACGATAGCCGGATTCTATCTTGTGAAGTTTATTTCAAAGCTGATGGTGTATTTCATGGTTGTGGCTTTCTCGGCTTTTTGCGCAGTATTTTTCAAAAGGACAGTGGTTTCAGATGTTGTCAGTGTGATTTTCAGCGCAGGCGGTCAGCTGGTTTGCGTTTTTTACCTGTATGCAACGACGCGGGGTGGAACTGCGGTCTTTCCGTCAACGGTATTCATGACGCAGGAGGGAACGGAACAATACGATACAATACGCGCCCTTGTTCCGCAAGGACTGCTGAATATCTCCAAATACATGGAAAAGTTCGATTATATGCTCCTCTTTGGAATACCCATAAACAGAATGTTTTTTTGCCTGGGAATTACGGTATTACTGACAGTGATTTTTACTGTGGCGGCATATTGCGTCCGTACAAGAAATGTAAGAGGAGCGTGGCGATAATGGAACTCAGCTTTAAGAATATCACTAAAAAATACAAATCCAAACAAGCGCTGACGGATATCAATATTACGCTCCATGAGGGAGTATACGCATTGCTTGGCCCTAACGGCGCGGGAAAATCCACGCTTATGAATATCCTGGTCGGGCTTATTCCGGCGACGACGGGAGAGGTGCTTCTGGACGGAAAAAACACTGTAAGCCTTGGTGCTGATTTCCGCGGACTGCTCGGTTTTCTTCCGCAGGAACCGGGATTTTATCCGTCGTTTTCGGGGTACGATATTATGAAATATTACGCCGATTTAAAGGGAGTTCCAGACGCTCAGCAAAGGATAAACGAACTGCTCGAACTTGTCAATCTGGCTTCCGATAAAAAACGCAGGGTAGGTCAGTACAGTGGTGGAATGAAGCGGCGGTTGGGGATAGCCGTTGCGCTTCTTAACGCCCCGAAAATACTTGTAATGGACGAGCCATCGGCGGGACTTGATCCCGAGGAGCGCATACGGCTTCGGAATATTATTTCCAACATTGGTTTCGACAGGATAGTGATTCTCGCAACGCATATAGTTTCCGATGTTGAGAGCATAGCCGACGAGTGCCTGCTGCTGAAAGACGGCAAGCTCATTGCTTCCGGAACTCCCGACGCGCTGAAAGGCAAGATAGCGGGAAAAGTCTGGGACGTTCCCTGCGGACAGGGCGATGTGCGGCGATATATGGCGGACACTCCCTGTACGAATATTATAAAATCCGACAGCGGGACCTGTCTGCACATTGTTTCAGATGAAAGACCTGCGGATAGTGCGGTTTCTGCTGCCCCTGGACTTGAGGACGTTTATGTTTACTATTTCAACGAGCGTTCGAGGTGAAATGATGAGGCTGTTTATTGCCGAACTCCGTAAACTGCTGATATCAAACCGCGCTTTGATTTTCATTGTGACAGCGGTAATATTGCAGATCATATTATCATTCGTTCCAAAGACGTATGAGCATTCGTATTCCCCGGAAGTTTACCGCAAATATACAGAGCTGTTAGCAGGTGAGGTAACGCCGGAAAAAGTAAAATTCCTACAGGAAAAGTGCGATGAATATACTGCCGCGATCTCCGGATATCCCGAAAAATACGCGGAATATCTTGACGGAAGCATAACGATCGAGGAATTTTCGCTATTTACCGAACAGAACGTCATTGCCAGCGCAGAACTGTCTACCGTGGAATATCTGCTGAATAAAGCCGGGAGTTTCAACGGTAGCTTTAAGGCTGAGTTCTTTTACGACACGGATTTTGAAAACTTTTTTGCGGAAAACGGCTTTGATTTTCTGCTGCTTCCAGCGGTTTTGTGTATTGTAGTTCCGGTTTTTGGGATTGAGTATTCGGGCAATTCCACACAGATGATACTTGTTTCGAAAAACGGAAGGGTTCGTCTTGCCGTGCTGAAAATTCTGGCTTCCTGCGTTATTGTGTATCTGCTTTCGTGGGTCATGAGCGCGTTGAGGCTAGGATTTTTTGTAAGCTTACATGGTACGGAGAATTTCGGGAAATCTGCTGGAAATCTGCTGAACTGTGGAGGCGTCAATAATGTTTCCATACTTCAATATTATTTAGTCGATTCGCTTGTTAAAGCGGTTTGCTGGACCGTTCTTGCGGTGTTCATCTGCATGGTCACTACAATTTGCCGGAATACAGGATTTTCATTTATTCTGTCATTCTTGACGATTTCCGCTCCGTTGCTGCTCAATGGACTTGGTGGAAACGAACTTCTTGGATATTTTTTTGATACAGTCGTCCTTTCCGGAATGTATCGGGCTTCGTTCAGCTTCTGGGTATTTGCAGTCGCTGCCGTTGTAAAGGCGGCAGCGTTCGGAGTGATCTCGGCTCGATGCTGGATACGGTCTGAGCGTCAAGCAAAGGAATAATTTGTTCAATATTTAGAAAGAATCTGATGTTTGACCAAGGCGTAATATGTTAAATACGCATATTATATGTGGAGGGTTTAGTGAAATTGGGGTTGGGGATTAACATATTAAATATTTAAATATCGCACCAAGTATGCTTTGAGTTAAGTGGCGATATTGAAGCAACTATTGGCTTGACTGGAATGTAGAGTTCTGGTCTTGCCAGTCATCAAATTAGAAAAAGAAGATAACGCAGGAGGATACCATGACAAATAACATTCAATTAAACATTGACGATCAAATTCTAAAATCTAGCAGAATAATTTGCCGTCATATTAGCAATTTGGGGAATATCTCAAGAGGGCAGATGTCTCAAGATATATTATCTCAGCTTCGTCATTTCATCGAGCATATAATTTTGAAAGTTTACGCTGGAGGAGATGATATAGAAGATTCTCAGGATAACATAAAAAAAGCCGTTAGGTATGTTAAAGGTGATACTGCATTTCAATTGTTGGCGCGGTTTCATAAATTCTTACAGATTTCCGTTTCTCATCGTATTTTGGAAGAGGAAAATTCTGAACGTCTGATGTTAAAATATTATGAATATATGCTGCGTATCAGGAACTTTTTGCATGACAAATATTCGCTTGAAGTTCTTGAGAACTTAGAAGAATTTCCATTGGAAATTGATGATGAATTAAATATGTATTATGAAAAAATCACCGAAAGGGTAGATCGGTTAAAAAAATATCATAAGGGAGATTTTAAGTTTGATCGATTTTATATTCAAAGTACAAAACCTTTTTTTGTTCATGGAAAAATATATTATGAGGTATCTTTTATTTCCGCAAATGATAAGGCAAATAAAACAGATCGTATCATTGCCTTTACTGATATTGATATATCAGGGAACTATGCGGTTAAACTGGCTATTACAGATGATTCGATTACTATTTTCGGTAAAAACATGCCAATCAGGATTATTGTGGATTGGCAAGTAAACATTAGACCGTGTGAATTTACAAATTTTTCAAAAATAGTTGTTAAACGAGAGTTTTCGTTTAGCAAAGTTGAGCAGCAAAAAATAAATGGCTACTTGACTGAAACCGGTTCGAATCTAACTGAAATTATCCTGCTTTCTGATGAGAAATATCAAGAAATACGTGACAGCTTAGTTCCACAAAATAATAATAATGATCACTTTTTTGATATCCTTGATCGTTGCAGAAACTTAGTTAAGAATAGCAAGCCGGGAAGCAATGTGATCCGATATTTACTTTATCATATGACAAACCGTATAATAAAGAAACAATACAAGGATATTTGGAAAAAAGGAAGCTATGAGCAAGAGCCGGTATACATTGGTGGAAATTGCTTTTTATCCGATTTGTATCTGGCTTATGAATGTATTCCTTTTGATAATATGCCATTCTGCTCTTCTTTGAAGGGGCATGTGCCAAGTCTTTCAGATCTATTTGAGTGTCTTGATGTCAATGGTCGTGAACATGAACTTTTGGCTTGGACTATAAGAAACAACGCAGATCATAAAGGAATGCTGTTTACTCCGCTGGAAAAGAATGAAGATGGCAATTATAAGCTGGGAGCATTTGGAAATCTTAATTTACTCGTTGAAAATTATAATGGGAAATTATACAATAAAGCAAATCACCAAGCTCGTAAGTTGATCATACAAAATGATCATATTTTTATTAAAGGTTACAAAGATAACGCAGTTTCAATCATTCAGAGAATAAAGGATTTGACAGGTGCCGGTCTAAAAGGATACAAATCTTTTGCAAATCACTGGCTTAATCAAACGGATTTCTCAATTGACACTGATAAAAAGAATGTCTTACAAAATATGTTTGCTGACTCCAAGGTTTGCGTTATTTATGGCTCAGCTGGCACAGGTAAGACAACTCTTACCAAATACATATCTCAGCTTTTTGACCATACAGGTGCATCATTGTCGAAAATATACTTGGCTCAAACCAATTCAGCGGTAAATAATTTAAAGCGAACAATCGGTGAATCTCCCAAGTGCGAATTCCTTACAATTAACAAATTCCTAAAATCGAAACAAAACAATCATAATTGCAACATTCTATTTATAGATGAGTGCAGCACTGTTAGCAATGAAAGTATGAAACATATTCTGGATATTGCCAACTTTGAATTGTTAGTTTTGGTAGGAGATACGTATCAGATAGAATCCATAGAATTTGGGAATTGGTTTAATGCTGTCCGGAGTTTTCTTCCTAAAAACGCTGTTGTTGAATTGAAAATACCGCATAGAACCACTAGCCAAAAGCTAATTGAATTGTGGAACAGTGTTCGAAAAATGGACGATGCTGTTCTTGATTATTTACAATCTGGGGAGTATTCTGCAAATTTGGATTCTTCTATTCTGGAGCCTTCAAGGAGGAATGAAATTATATTATGCTTAAATTATGGCGGATTATACGGCATTAATAATATCAATCATTTCATGCAGGAAAATAATAACGGTAAGGAGGTGTGGCGTGAAGTCCAACGCTATAAAGTCGGAGATCCTGTTATATTTAACGAGTCGGCTGACGAATTTTTCAAGCCGGAAGATGGCTCTTTACCCTTGGTCCATAACAATACTCAAGGGCGTATAAATGATTTTGATATACTTGATAACGGTTTGCCTACAGAACGCATACAGTTTGATATAGAGATTAATGTGCCACTTATAAATCTTAATGAAAACAAACAGATATTTGAGATCGTTGAGACATCGGATAAAAGTTCCATTATTCGATTTGCTGTGTACAAAAACAAAAGCACTGATGAAGACGATGATGATTCTACAAAATCCGTTATACCGTTTCAGATTGCATATGCAGTATCAATTCATAAGGCGCAGGGGTTAGAATATGATTCTGTTAAGATTATTATAACAGATGAAATTGACGAATTGATAACTCATAGTATCTTTTACACTGCCATTACTCGTGCACGGGAAAATTTGAAGATATACTGGACGCAAGCAGTTGAAAAAAAGGTGCTTGACCGTATTGAACATAAAAGCAACACAACAGATTTGGCTTTTCTTGGAAAGGAAATAACCTAAAAAGGTTGCTACAATTGTTGCAAACGATAATTAATTGGTTGCGTTGAACGCAGGAATAGCTTTTAAATTATAAGTTGCTTTTGTGAATTAACAAGCACAGCTTCCCATCAACGATCCCCCATTTGAAATGTTCTTTTAATCGAGCGGCTGGGGAGCCAAGTTCGTTAGCATCTATACAGGGTTCTGTATAGATGCTTTTTTGTTTATCCTCTAGTAGTACTAATAAAATCGTATGTTTTATTGACAAAAGCACGCAAATAGTGTATAATTAAAAAAATGGCAAATATTACACAGGCAGTCGGACAGGAGGAGAGTATGTCAGTATTTCAGTGCAGAATGTGCGGTGGTACTCTGGACGTAAAGCTGTATTCCAGAGTGTGCAGGTGCAGCTACTGCGGAACGGAACAGAGCGTGCCGCGATTGGGACTTTCTGAAAAGGACGCTCTGCTGGAACGCGCGGAACGCTACCGCAGGAACGGCGACCAGGACGGCGCGCTTATGCTCTATGAGCAGGCGCTTTCCATGGAAACGGACGACGCTGATATTTACTGGGCAATAGTTCTTTGCAGATATGGTGTGGAATACGTCTACGACCCGGTGAAGAAGCTTCATATTCCCACGATAAACCGCACGCGTTCGCAGTCGGTGAGCCAAGACAGCGACTTCCTGAGTGCGATGAAATACGGCGACGAGTTCCAGCAGTCGATATTCCGCAGACAGGCTGAGGAACTCGACCGGATACAGAACGACATCATCGCAGCGGCAAAGAAGATAGAACCGTTCGATATTTTCATCTGCTATAAGGAATCCGACGGCACCGGCAGGCGCACTGTTGATTCAGTCATTGCGGGGGAACTTTACAGAAAGCTCACCGACGAGGGCTATCGCGTGTTCTTTTCACGGGTCACGCTGGAGGACAAGGCAGGTTCCGCGTATGAACCGTATATCTACTCCGCGCTGAATTCCGCAAGGGTAATGCTTCTGCTTACCACCAGCGCGGAAAATCTCCGTTCTGCCTGGGTGAGGAATGAGTGGAGCAGGTTCCTTGCGCTTGCCGCTGACGGCGAGAAAACGCTTGCAGTTCTTTCAAAGGGAGTAGCACCCGGCGCTCTCCCCGAGGAACTGCGCCATCTTCAGATGACCGATATTGAGAAGCTTGGCTGGGAACAGGACATCATACACGGGCTGGAAAAGCTGATAAGGCGCAAATCCAGCGTCACCGTGGTGAATTCCGCAGGAGCCGCGCCACTGATACGCCGTGCAAAAATGTTCCTTGAGGACAGAAATTACCCCCGCGCTGTGGAAACCTGCGAGCGCGCCCTGGACCAGGAACCTGAAAATGCAGAAGCGTATTTCACAAGGTTGCTTGCAGAATTTGCAGCCAGCACGCCGGAGGAACTCTGCGCCCTTGACGCGGATTTCACCATGAGCGACAGTTACAGGAAAGCGGAGCGCTTTGCGCAGGGCGAGTTAGCGGAGCAGGTAAAAAAATGCGGCAGGTCCGCGAGAATGAAGCACTGTCAGTACAACATTCTGCATGCAGTCACCGAGCAGGAATGGCTCAGCACCGCTGCGGAACTTGATAAGCTTGCCGCAGAGGACAACACGGACGGCGCGGCAGAACTTGCGTCACAGTGCCGCAGAAGAGCGGAGCGTGCCCGTCAGGAAGAGCAGGAGCGCAGGGAAAAGCAGCTGCTTTCCGGGCTGGAATATCAGATACGCCAGAGCACTACGGTGCAGCAGATAGAAGAAGCGTTGAAACAGCTCGCGGGAATTCGCGGAGCGGACGACATCGTTAAATTTGCAGGACAGCGCATTGAGGAGCTGTCAGCCGAGCAGGAACGCGCCAAGAAATCCGCGGCACAGAAGCGGCACCGCAGCAGGGGCGCAATAATCGCGCTGGCGGCGGCGTGCAGCGTTTCGGTGGCAGGCGGCGTAATCACCGTTTTTTCGGGAATATCGGCCACAAGCGCGAAATATAACAATGCGATAGCCCTGCGTGAAGTGGGGGAATTCCAGCGCGCACATGCGATGTTCACCGAACTCGGGAATTACCGCGACAGCTACGATCAGCTGCGTGAAACTGAATATCGGCAGGCGCTCAGTATGCTTGAGAACGGCGATAATAACGCAGCCTGCACGATACTGACGCGGCTCAGCGTGATGTCGTATTCAGACGCCGGGGAATACCTGAACAAAGCGAAATACGCGATAGCGGAGGAGTATGAGGCTTCCGGTGAGATAAAAAAGGCTGCGGAGGCATTCGCGGAGATAGGGGATTACGCCGACAGCAGCAACAGGAGCGCTGCCTGCTGGGAAACTCTCGCGGAAAAGTACGCGGCAGACGAAAAGTACATAATGGCAGCCGAGCTGTATTCCAGCGCCGGAAACGAGGACATGGAAACCGAAATGCGGCTCACCCAGGCGGCATGGCTGATGAATACCCTTAACACCAACGGAGCGGAAGAGCAGCTTAAATCCATGGGGCTTTACGGTGGAAAAGCGCAGAAAGAGATGTATGCGCTTGCGGAAAAGCTGGAGCAGACAGACCCTGATATGGCGCGTGCGGTGTATAAATGGCTGGGTAACTACAAGGACAGCGAGAGCAAACTTCAGTCGCTTCTTTACAGCGAGGCGAAAATGCGGCTCGCAGAGGGGGACAACGGCACCGCGATAACACTGCTGGAGGAGCTGGGGGATTATTCCGACAGCGAAGAACTGCTCCAGAGCGCATGTTATGCCGCTTCGCAGGATAGTATCAGCGCCGGGGACTACAGCAGCGCGCTGAAATATCTCTCCGCGATACACGGCTATAAGGACGCAGACGCACTCTATAAGGAGTGCCGGTACCAGCAGGGCTTCGTGGAGCTTGAAAACGAGGATTACCGCAGAGCACAATGGTGCTTCAATTACGACGAAACCTACAAGGACAGCGCAAACATGCTGCTGGAAACCAAGTATCGCAGGGCGGTGAAGCTGCGCAGCGAGCATATTTACGACGAGGCAGACAAGATATTCGAGGAGCTGGGAGATTATTCCGACGCGGCAGAAAAGCTTGCGGAGAGCCTCTCTGTGCGGCTCAGCGGAATAAGGGCAGGCGACAACTTGTATATAGGCAGCTTCTGGCAGAGCCAGTATTCCGGCAAGGAAGCGACCCCCATTGAGTGGGAATGCCTGGAGGTTTCCGACGGCACTGCGCTGCTTATAAGCCGAAAACTGCTTGCATATGAGGAATTTGGCGGTGAGAACTGGGCTGACAGCACGCTGCGCACCTGGCTCAACGGGGAATTCTACAACAGCGCGTTCACGCAGGAGGAAAAGCAGCTGATAGGGCAGACTTCGCTCGTCAACGTTGACAATCCGACTTACGGCACGTGGGGCGGTGAGAATACGCTGGATAACGTGTTCATTCTCAGCCGCAATGAGGCGCAGAAGTATTTCAGCGGGGACCTGACAGGCGACAAGACCGGTTATGCGCTCATGCAGGAGCAGAAACTTAACGGCAGCACGTCGTCGTTCAACGGCGGCAACGGCTGGTGGCTGCGCTCAACAGGAAAGATGTTCTGTATCGAAAGCGTGTCGGCTCAGGGTGGCTACAGCGACGTAAAATACAACGAAACGAACTTTGTGCGGCCTTGCATACGCATCCGCTGCGGAGATTGAGATAACGAGGGATTATGGCTGAATTTATTTGCAGGTGCTGCGGTGGACAGCTTGAACAGGTAGGCGAAAGTACGCTTTACATATGCGCTTTCTGCGGAATGAAGCAGACCGTCCCGCGGTTCACCGACAGCCAGCGCAGCAACCTTTACAGCCGCGCCGAGCAGCTCCGCAGCGCCGGGGAATTCGACCGCGCTGCCGCGATATACGAGCAGATGACGGCTGATATTCCGCAGAGCGCGGAACTCTGGTGGGCGCTGCTGCTGTGCAGATATGGCGTGACTTACGTGCTGGACGGGGACAGGGCAGTCCCGACGATAAACCGTGCAAGGCGCACGTCCGTGCTTGCGGACGAGGCATTCCGCATGGTGGAGGAATGCTCCGACGGGGAAATGCTCGGGCATTACCGCAGCCAGGCGCAGGAGCTTGACGATATCCAGCGCAGGCTTCTTGCGGTTTCTGACAGCGAGCAGCCGTTCGATATATTCATCTGCTACAAGGAGGACGACGGCAGGGGCGGCAGGACTTACGAGTCGCTGCTTGCCCAGGAGATATACAAGCGCTTCACTGACGAGGGGCGCAGGGTGTTTTTCGCGAGAATAACGCTGGAGGATAAGCCGGGCTCAGAGTACGAGCCGGTGATATTTTCCGCGCTGAATTCCGCACGGGTGATGCTGGCAGTCGGCTTTACAAGGGAGCATTTTGAAGCGCCCTGGGTGCGTAACGAGTGGAGCCGCTTCCTTGCGCTGCCGGACGACAGACGGCTTGTGATACCGGTGTTCAGCGGCAATATCGCGGCAATTCCGCAGGAACTTTCCGGCTACCAGGCGGTGGACGCCGGTCAGCTGGGATTTATGGAGAACATTGCTGCTGCGGTTGACAGGGTGCTCCCGCAGACGGGCAGCGTCGCCACTGACGACCCCGCCGGGCTGTTGGCAAGGGCGTATCGCTGTCTTGCTTCCGGGGAATTCACCACCGCTGACCAGCTGTGCGAACAGCTTCTTGACAGCGACCCGGAGAACGGGGAAGCTTATATAGCCAAGCTTCTGGCAGAACTGCACATACATTCCCCGGAGCAGATACCGCAGCTGGGACGTGATATAACAGATACCCCAGCGTGGGAAAAGGCGATGAGATACGCGGACGAGCCGCAGAAAGGCACGCTTCTTGAGTACGCGCGCACGGGCGTTCTGGGTGTTGCTGCGCGCCTGCGCGGCACGTCGGAAGATCCACAGGAACTGAACGATATCGCAGCGCGGCTAGACAGGCTCGGCTGTGTGGAAGAAGCTGAAAAATGCCGGGCGCGTTCCGGTGAACTCCTCGCAGAACAGGAGGAGACCCGCAGGCGTTCACAGTACGACTACGCGCTGAGTATCCTGCAGAACAGCCGGAACGCCGATGAACTGAGCACGGCGCATGATATCTTCGTTTCCCTCGGGGAATACCGCGACAGCCCGTCGCTTGCGGAACGCTGCCGCATAGGCTCGGAAAACCGCAGCGCCGAGGATATCCGTCTGACAGAGGAAGCCAGGAGCCAGCAGGAGAACCGGCTCAGCTATTTTAAGCGGAGAAATCGCATTATCACCGCTTCCGTTGCGGGAACTGCAGCGGCTGCCGTGATCATAACCGGCGCAGTGCTTATCGCAGGTAATGTTCACAGAGGAGCGGAGCATTCCGCGGGAATGGAGGACCTGCGCAGCGGGAATTACGCAAGCGCAGTGGAACATTTTGACAGCGCCGGGGACTATTCGAATTCCGCAGAAATGAAGCGGCGGGCGGAATATCAGCTGGCTTTGCAGCTGCGGGAAAACATGCAGTACGACGAGGCAGCGGAAATATTCACGCGGCTTGGCAGCTATGAGAATTCCGCAGACGAAGTGAAAAGCACGATGTTCCAGAAAGCATGCTGGCAGCGTGAAAACGGCGATTTCGACGCGGCAGAGAGCGGATTTATGCTGCTTGGGGATTACGGCACTTCGTCGGAAGAGATACTGCGCACGCGCTATATGCAGGCGGAAAATCACCTTGAAAAGGGTGAGCTTGACCTGGCGGCAAAGCTTTTTTCAGGTCTGGGGGAATATTCTGACAGCAGCGACCGGCTCGGTGAAGTGCATTACCGTCGTGCGGAACTCCTGCTGCAGGCGGGGGAGTTTTCAGCGGCTGCAAAGATGTTTGAAAACAGCCAGAGCGGCGACTGGGAACAGCGCGTCTGTGAAGCCCGCTATATGCAGGCAGAGCAGACAGCGGTTACCGACAGTGAGCAGGCAGCGGAGATGTTCGCGGAACTCGGGGAGTATTCCGACAGCGAGGAGCGTTCAAATGCGCTGTATTATCAGACTGCGGAAGAAGCGCTGGCTTCTGGGAACAGCGCAAGGGCAGTGGAGCTTTTCACGCAGCTCGGTGGATATTCCGACAGCGCTGAGCGGCTCACTGAAGCAAAGTACAGCCTTGCCGTGGAGTGCCTCTCCGACGGCAAACCGCAGGAAGCTGCGGATATTTTCGCGGTTCTCGGTGATTACAGGGACAGCGCGGAGCAGCTGAAAGAAGCAAAGTCCCGGATAAAGTCGCTGTTTCTTACAGGGACCGTCGTTGAGTTCGGCAGATGGGAACAGGACGGGGATCTCTCTTCCACCGAGCCGATAAAGTGGGTTGTCGTATCAAATGACGGCGATAAGGCGGTTCTTTTTTCGGAATACATTATCGATCAGCGGGCTTACGACGGCGCGAACTGGGCAGAAAGCGGGCTTCGCAGCTGGCTGAACGGAACGTTCCTGAATTCCGCGTTCACCGAAGCCGAGAGAAGCAGGCTGTGCGCAGTAATGAAAGAATACTGGAACTATGACGAGTTAAAGAAACAGGGCGAGGTATCGGATCTTGTCACCATTCCGGATTACCGTGACGGGCTGCGGAAGAACTACGACACGATATGCACGGTGTATGCGGACAGCATAAGAAGCGGCGGCGTTGGCGACAAGGTATTCTGGCTGCGGAGTTTTAATCATGGTATTCCGATGCTGGGCAATAATGGCACAGCAACGATCACAAATCCGTATCCTACCGGAGGGGTGCTTCCGGTGATAACGATCGACCTGCATAAATAAATGAACCGGGTGCTGAAAGGCGCCCGGTTTTGTGTAATTTACACATGACAAATAAAACAAAAGTGCCTCAACGCGCGTAATGCGTGTCGAGGCACTCGACCAAAGGTTTGCGGATATAGATGTGCTATCAGCGCGGGAGGGAGCGTATAAAACAAAAGCGCCTCAACGCGCGTGATACGCGTCAAGGCACTCGACCAAAGGTTTGCGGATATAGATGTGCTATCAGCGCGGGAGGGAGCGTATAAAACAAAAGCGCCTCAACGCGCGTGATGCGCGTCTAGGCACTCGACCAAAGGTTTGCGAATATAGATGTGCTATCAGCGCGGGAGGGAGCGTATAAAACAAAAGCGCCTCAACGCACGTAATGCGTGTCGAGGCACTCGACTGGTTGGGGTGGAAGGATTTGAACCCTCGAAATGGATGAGTCAGAGTCATCTGCCTTACCGCTTGGCGACACCCCAGTGACTTAACGTATTATATTATATCACAGACATTTAACTTTGTCAATAGCTTTTTCAAAAATTCTTCAATATTTTTTTGTTTTTTTTACGACAGGGGAGTTACCTTGTTATTATTTCCGGGAAAAGCGGAAATATACAAAAAATGATCCCCGGAATTATCCGGGGACCATATAAAGGTTCTGAATTATCACATCTTGCTGATCTTCTCGTTGATCTCGTTGATACGAGTATCGATCTGAGTGAAGTACTCGGAGTTCAGCTGTGCATAGGTCTTTTCACCAGAGAGGAATACGGTCTTGGTGAGAGCCTCAACAGGGGACTCGGCCTTGCCTGCGTCAGCGATATCATTACCGATACCGTTCTTGAAGTCGAAGATAGGAGTGATCTTGCTGGTGCCGTCAAGTGTTGTCTGGCTGTAGATGAAGTCGAGGTTGTAGTCGGTCCAGCCGTACTTGTCCTTAGCCTGCTTTCTGGAAGCAGCGGTTACCTCAGGATCAAGGCTTGTGGTTACGCAGCAGTCGATCCATGCAGCAACGCCGTTAGCATTGGTGGAACCCTTGCACCACATCAGAGCGTCCTGCTTCATGAAGTGGTAGTACTTGTCAGCCTGCGGATCTCTCGGATAAGGAACTGCAACGATCTCGTCGTCGCTCCAGCTGAATCTGTCAGCGAACTTCTTAAGACCGGAGTCGCCTTCGAATTCCCATGTACCGCCGTTAGCATAGAACAGGATATTGCCCTGTGCCCAGAGCTTCGGGTTCAGAGACCAGCCGTTCTCCTGGATAGGCCATCTGAGGTTCTCGGACTGCAGCGTGGACAGCAGATCCATTGCTCTCTGAACGTTAGCGCTGTTCATGTTGTTGACCAGCTTACCGCCCTCGATGCTTACGATAGGCGTACCGGTGGAAACCAGCAGATCGATCTCGGTGTTGAAACCCATTGTTGTATATCTGTCGTCGCCGGACTTCTGGAATGCTCTTGCCATCTCAAGGAAAGTATCCCATGTCCAGTTGTCGTTCTCGTACAGCTCGCGCGGATCCTGCAGACCTGCGTCCTCGATAACGCTCTTTCTGTAGTACAGCAGAGAGTCGAAGGAGATCTCATAGATAGCGCAGTACTGCTTGCCGTTCAGCTCGAACTGATCCATTACGTCCTTTGCAGGAGCCCACTTATCAGATGTGAGGTCTACAATGCCGTCGATAGGCTGATATCTGCCCTGCAGAGCGCCGTAAGGATAGTCGCGGATCTCGAACGGGAACAGGTCAGGGGAATCACCGGACTGGATAGCTGTAGCCAGCTTGTCGTAACGGGAGTTGTAGTCGGTATACATGTAGTCGAAGATGCAGCCTGTGTGGTCGTAGTTTTCGCTCTTCTCGATACCCTTTTCAGGAATGCCGTAAACTTCCTTGAACAGCTCTGCGTTTGCAGCGGTCTCGTCGATTTCCCACCAGGCCATCCACTTGATACGGGTGTCAACATCGAGGTCGGGGTTATCCAGCTTGTCAGCTGCGTTCTTTGCAGCTTCCTGTACAGCGGGGTCGGTGTCGAATGTTGCTGTTGTTACAGCGGAAACAGGGGCGTCATTGCCGTTTGTAGATGCGTTGGGTGCACCTGCGTTGGAAGTGCCTGCATTGGAACCACCGTTAGCTGCAGGCTCTTCATCGCATGCAGTCAGTGACAGGACCATTGCAGCAGCGAGAACGCTGGCAGCAGCCGTCTTTAACTTGTTCATCATAAACCTCCATTAAGTAAAATGTTAAAGCAAGGACAAAATTCTTGTCTGATATTTATTATACAGTAAAAATCATAATATTTCAATATATATAATACCTAATTTAATCGCATGTTCTTTGTGCAAAATCGCATAGTAAAGTTATACGAATTACCTAAATTTAGTATATGTTACTTAAATTAATTTCACAATTTCATCATAATTCCGATATCATATTATAAAGAAATCAAGCTGCCAAAAGGGCAAAACAACATTGACAAGATTATTCACGCGTGGTATACTATAAATAAGGATAAAGGGGTGGAAATCATGGGTGAAAGAACAGGCGAATATATAAACAGCAGCTGGCGCTTTCGCAGGATATCTTCGGGTGAGAGCCGCACGAAACTTGCCGCTTACGGGCTGGATGATTCCTCCTGGCTGGAAGTTACGCTGCCGCATACCTGGAATGCGGACGACTGCACCGGCAGGGCAGACAGTTCCCCGGAATATGCGGAGGGGTATTATCGCGGCGCGGGCTGCTATCGTCGCAGGGTGTTCCTGCCGAACGAACAGTACCGCGGGCGTGAGATCTTCGTTGAATTCAGCGGCGCCAACACCGTCACCGAGCTTTTTGTCAACGGAAAGAAAGCCGGCAGGCACGAAGGCGGATATTCAGCGTTCCGGTTCGATATCACAAAGCTTGCGAAAGTCGGCACGGAAAACCAGTTCGTGGTGTTCGTCAGCAACGCGGCGTCCGAATACATCGCGCCGATATGCGACTGCGGCGATTTTACGAAAATGGGTGGGATCTACCGTCCGGTGAAGCTGATCTCAGTCAACCGCGTGCATCTGTGCGACATCTCACCATTCGTTGACGTGTATGGTGACAGCGCCCGGGTAAGGACGTCCGTTTGTCTGGAAAACTGCGAAGCGTCCGATGTTACGGCAAAAATCAGTTTAGAGGTGAGCGGCGGCAATGAGGTGATATGTTCCGAGGTGGAGTATTTCATCAGGCGCGGGGAAGAAACGGAGATATCGCTTGAAACTCTGCTGAAACAGCCGCACCTGTGGGACGGCGTGCGCGACCCGTTCCTGTACACGCTGAAAGCCAGTCTTATCGTAAACGGCGAGGTGGTTGACAGTATGTCCAAGCAGTTTGGCGTCAGGACTTTCGCGCTGGACCGGGAAATGGGCTTTATCCTCAACGGAAAGCCCCTGAAGCTGCACGGCGTGAATTACCACCAGGACGGACCGCGTACAGGCTGGGCAATGTCGCAGAAGCAGCGGGAGCGCGACTACGCCATGATGCGCGACATGGGCTGCAACGCCGTGAGACTGGCGCACTATCAGCACTGCGAGGAAGAATACGCGCTGTGCGACCGGCTGGGGCTTTGCGTGTGGACCGAGATAGGCATTATCGGCAAGCTGTGCCCGGGGGAGCCTGCGGAGCCGGTGGTTTCACCGGAGTTCCGCAAAAGCGCGCTGTCGCAGTTCGGGGAACTTATCTCTCAGACTTGCAGTCATCCGTCGGTGTTCTTTTACGGAATGTCCAACGAGATCTATCATATGTCCGACAGCATTTTCGACCTTTACAGCGAGATGAGCCGCATGGCGTCGCTGAGCGGCAGAGCCGCAGTGTATGCCGACGCGCAGTTCTGGGGGAAGTTCCGTGAACTGCCTGCGGATGCGGTGGGCTACAACCGCTATTTCGGCTGGTACAAGGAAGCCGGCGACGTTGAGAGGTTCGGAGAGTGGCTCGACGCGGCGCACGAGGAGCAGCAGCGCCCGCTGTGCGTTTCGGAATACGGTGGGGGCGGCGCGATAACCCAGCACAAGGACAACATAGACTGGCTCACTGATATCGACCCCAACGGTGAGCGGCATTACGAGAATTACCAGTCGTACATGCATGAGAGGATATGGGCGCAGCTTTCTACCCGGGGCTATCTCTGGGGGGCTTTCGTGTGGTGCATGTTCGACTTTCCGTCTGCGGGGAGGAAAGAGGGTGACACTGCCGGGATAAACGACAAGGGGCTGTGCACCCGCGAGCGCATTCCCAAGGACGCATTCTGGTTCTATCGCTCGGTGTGGAGCGGCGAAAAGACCTGCCGCATCACCGAAAAGCGCTTCCGCAGCCGCCCGGCGCTGGTGCCGCTGGTGAAAGCCTATGTCAATGCGCAGCGCGTGGAACTTTTCGTCAACGGGGAGTCCGCGGGCGCTGGCAGGAATATTGACGAGCGTCTGCCCACGGTGTTCGTGTGGGAAAATATCCAACTGGAGCCGGGCAGCGACAACACCGTTACCGTCCGTGCGGAATTCCCGGACGGAACAGTGCTTGAGGACACCGCGATCTGGAAAGCTGAATAAAAATCACGCCGTGTGTGGAAGTTCCACATGCGGTGTGTTCGCATTCCTGTCGCCTTAAAATCACATTCCTGTCAGACTTATTACCCTAAAGTTACCGATTTACTTAAATAACTAAAGAAAGTAAAAACAGAAAAAACAATATAAATAGTGCAAAATACACAATGCTTTTTGCTTTTTGATATATGAGTTATACGAATTTGATTTTTATGTGTTGACTTTAAGTAAAATGTGTGCTAAAATAAGCTTGCAAACAGGTGATACGGAAGTTTTGATAACCGAATCCAAGTTAAAAGAACTAATCACCTAAATTACCTTATGAGAAAGTGTGGAGGTAACACTAATGAAATTCAGAAAGATCATGGCAAGCATTCTTGCCGCAAGCACGGTACTCAGCCTGGCTGCGTGCTCCAACTCCAACGGTGGTTCCAGCACAGCTTCTTCTGGCGCTGACCAGTCCAACACAAGCAGCGACGCAGGTTCCGACACAAGCAGCGACGCAGGTTCCAACACCGACAACAACAACTCCGACAGCACCACGACTGACGGTCTGACCCTCAAGGTGCTCACACACCGTACAGACCGCATCGAGGACGGCTCCCTCGCAGAGATGACAAAGGCGTTTGAAGACGCTAACAACTGCAAGGTCGAGTACCAGGGCTTCACAGACTATGCAAACGACGTTTCCACTATGATGAACACCACCGATTACGGCGATGTTCTGATGATCCCCGATACCGTTAAGGTAAAGGATCTCGGCAACTTCTTCGAGCCGCTCGGTTCCCTCGCAGAGATGAGCGAGAAGTACTACTGGGCTGACAAGAAGATGTACGACGGCCAGGTTTACGGTATCGCACACCTCGGTACCATAGCAGGCGGTATCTGCTACAATAAGCGCATCTGGAAGGAAGCAGGCATTGAGAAGCTCCCCACCACACCCCAGGAATTCGTTGATGATCTGAAGCTTATCCGCGACAACACAGACGCTATTCCTTACTACACCAACTACGCTGACGCAAGCTGGACCCTCGTACAGTGGGCTTCCCTTGTAAACTCCGCTTCCGGCAGCAGCACATATGAGAACGACATCCTGACCTCCAAGCGCGACCTGTTCGTAGAGGGCGACGCATACTACGAGGTTTACAAGATGATGTTCGACGTGTTCTCTGATCCTACTCTCCATGAGGAAGACCCCATGACCACCGACTGGGAAGGCTGCAAGCCGGCTATCAACAGCGGTAAGATCGCAACAATGGTAATGGGCTCCTGGGCAGTTTCCCAGTTCAAGGAAGCTGGCGAAAACCCCGACGATATCGGTTACATGCCCGCTCCGTTCAGCACAAACGGCAAGCAGTACGCTGAGTCCTCTCCTGACTATTGCATGGGCGTTAACAAGAACCGCTCTGACGACATAAAGGCACTCGGTAAGAAGTACATCACATGGTTTGTTGAGGAAAGCGGCTTCGCACAGAAGGAAGGCTCCATCTGCGCACTGAAGGGATCTCCGCTGCCTGATTACCTGACTGACTTCGCTAACTGCGAGCTGTTCATCACCGAGGCTGCTCCTGAGGGTCTGACCGGCGTTTGGGACGCTATCAACAACGAGTCCGAGGTCGGCACATGGCAGGGCGACGCTGACAACTTCAAGATCAAGATGGCTGAGGCTGCATTTGCAGGCCAGGGCGAGGACGCATTCAAGCAGATCGTATCTGACACCAACGCAAAGTGGAACGCAACACGCGACGCCAATGCAGAGCTTGCAGCTTATCTCGAAGCTAACGCAGGCTGATCACACCATCTCCTTTAAGTGAATAGATTTCTCCCCGGCTTTCTGAAAGGGGCGTGCACAGCGCCCCTTGAAGATGGCTGATATTTTTCTGAAAATATTCCGGGGACGGTACCAGAAAGGATCATCTATGGCAGACAATACTGCTGCGAAGAAAAAACGCAGCCTTATGCAGTGGCTGAAAGGCTACACCGGTCAGAAGTACACCACAACTCTGCTGTTTCTGCTGATACCTGTAGTGCTGCTGGTGCTGTTCACCGTTATTCCTGCGGTGAATATGGGCATTTACAGCTTCCAGAAGCGCGATCAGCTCGGCGTCAGCTGGGAATGGGTGGGACTGGATAACTATGTCAGGATATTCACCGACACCGCTTATCTCCAGACTTTTGCAAACTCCATCTACTACCTGATAGGTTCGTTCGTACAGCAGGCATTCGCGCTGCTCATTGCGTCGGTGCTGTGCTCCAAGCTGAAATTCGCGAACGTATTCAAGGGCGTGCTGTTCTTCCCCTATATGATGAACGGCGTTGCGGTTTCGCTGATATTCCGTCGTTTCTTCCAGAAGGGTGACGGAATAACCAACACCGAGGGTACCCTCAACAGCATTCTTATGCTTTTCGGTGCGGATCCCGTAAGATGGCTCAGCGACCCGAATATCGTAAATATCTGCCTGGTATTTGCTTCTATCTGGCGTTACATAGGCTTTGATATTATAATGTACATCGGCGCTATCCAGTCGATTTCCCCTGATATCTACGAGGCTGCCGACCTTGACGGCGCGAACGCATGGCAGCGTTTCTGGTACATCGTGTTCCCGAATATCCGTCCTATCGTCGGATTGCAGCTGATACTCGCCATAAAGGGCGCCGTATCCGTGTTCGAGATACCGTATATCATCACAGAGGGCAAGAACGGTACCAGCACGTTCGTTATCAAGACTATCGAAACGGCGTTCAAGTATCAGAAGGTCGGTCTGGCGTCGGCAATGGCTATCGTGCTGCTGGCGATAATACTGATCGTCACGGCGATACAGAAGGCATTCTTCAAGGAGGAAAAGTAGCGCATGAGCAGCAAAGAAAAGAAAAAGACCGGCGCGCGGGAAGAAATGTACCGCAGCGGCCGCGTAATGCAGCAGGCGCTGAAGTACATCTTCCTGGTGATTTGCTGCCTTATGGTAATAATTCCGCTGGTTGTTGTGCTCATCGGTGCGTTCAAGACGCATGACGAGTACATCTCCACAGGGGTATTCGAGCTGCCGGCAGTGCCGCAGTTCGAGAACTTCAAGATCGCGTTCGTGAACGGCAAGGTCATGCAGGGACTTTTAAATACGCTGCTGATACTGGCTGTTTCATGCTTCGGTACTATTATAACCGGCACGATGACGGCATTTGTTCTCCAGCGGTTCAACATGCTGTTCACGAGAGCGGTCAAAGCGGTGTTCCTGGTTGCGGCTCTGCTGCCGAATATCTCCATGCAGGTAACTGTGTTCCAGATAGTCAGCAAGCTTGGACTTTACAACTCCCTCGCTGCCCCCTGCGTGCTTTACATTGGCACTGATATCATTTCCATCTACATTTTCATTCAGTTCCTGAACAACATCTCAAGATCCCTCGACGAGAGCGCTATACTTGACGGCGCAAGCTACCCCAGGGTTTATTTCAGCATAATCCTGCCGATGCTGCGTCCGGCTATCGCAACGGTGCTGGTCATCAAGTTCGTTTCCATCTACAACGACTTCTACACCGCTAACCTCTACATGCCGAGCGATGATCTCGCGGTGGTTTCCACGGCGCTGTACCGCTTCATCGGTCCTTACGGCGCAAAGTGGGAGATAATCTTTGCCGGAATCATCATCTGTATCATTCCGTCGCTGATAATCTTCCTTGTCCTGCAGAAATCGATATACAGCAATCTCGTTACCGGTTCTGTCAAGGAATAACAACGCTTTCTACCCACAATATCCTATACACAATGCCGCCCTCTGTATTTCGCAGAGGGCGGTGTTGGCTTATTGGGTCACTTCAGCGGTGCTTCCGTCTGAGATACGTCAGGCTTGTCAGCAGATACGGCAGTGGCTTCCGCGAGGGCGTCATATACTTCCACGGGGACTTCGGCGCCGTTCTTCACCGCCATGACGGCAGCTGCTATCTGTTCGTCGGTATAGCCGGCTTCCTTCAGCACGTCGGAATACTGCGCGACGACTTCCTCGACGTTATCCGGGGTGATGTTATCGCTCTGCACGTCGGGTATCTGCATTCCGTTGGGGTCGATGGTGTAGTTCTCGGTGTAGATCAGTTCGCTCACGGGCACGAATTCATACCCCTGCGCGGAAAGCTGCTCCAGTATCGACGGAAGCGCCTGCGTGGTATTCGCGAGGTCGTTGTGAAACAGCACTATCGAGCCGGATTTCACGTTTTCGGTGACTTTCCTGGTTATCTCTTCTGGGGTGGGGTCTTTCCAGTCTATGCTGTCACCGTTAGATACAGATGGAAGAGCGCTGTTCATACGGTACGACAGGAGCCTGCCATACATGCGCGCCGTCGTGAGTTGACAATCCCACGGAAAAGGAATATAATTAAAATGTACGTCTGATAAGAAATGGAGAGCAACTTGCTTATAAAAAAACACGACCTTACCTCCGGCAGTATCACCCGGGGGCTATGGTCATTCGCGCTGCCGCTGATGCTTGGAAACGTCCTGCAGCAGTTCTATAATCTCGCTGATACATGGGTCGTGGGGAACTACATTGGCGATAATGCGCTGGCAGCTGTGGGTTCGTCCTACACGCTGCTGACTTTTCTGACTTCGGTGGTGATAGGGCTTTCACTGGGCACCGGGTCGTTTATTTCCATGGCTTTCGGCAGAAAGCAGAACGACGTGATACGCAGCGGTATATTTATGTCTGCGGTGCTGATCTTTGCGGTGACGCTGGTGATAACAGGGCTTTTCTATGCGCTGCTTGACCCGATAATTTCCGCGCTGCTTGTGCCTGATGAAATAACCGGGGATATGCACACGTATCTTGCGTGGGTCTTTGTGGGATTTTTCGCGACGGCGCTGTACAACTATGTTTCCAACCTGCTGAGGAGCATGGGGAATTCCATGGCGCCGTTGATTTTCCTCGGCGTGTCTGTGGTGCTGAATGTCGGGCTTGACCTGCTGTTCGTCATTCCGCTTGGCTGGGGAATAGCGGGGGCTGCCGCAGCGACTGTTATCGCGCAGTATGCTTCCGGAATTGGCATACTGATCTTCTTCCTCGCTAACTGCCCGGAATACCGCCCGCGCCGCAGCGACATGAAGTGGAACGGCAGGCATTTCCGCAGCATTCTGTCGCTTTCCGGGCTGACATGCCTGCAGCAGTCCGTCATGAACCTCGGGATACTTATGGTGCAGGCGGTGGTGAACAGCTTTGGTCCGGTGGTGATGGCGGCGTTTGCAGTCGCGGTGAAAATAGACACCATAGCCTACATGCCCGTGCAGGATCTAGGTAACGCGTTTTCGGTATTCGTAGCGCAGAATTACGGAGCTGAACGCCACGACCGTATCAGGTCGGGAATACGCCGGACCCTTGCCAGCAATGCGTTGTTCTGCGCGGTTATAAGCGTGCTGGTGTGCGCTTTCGCAGAACCTCTCATGAGCCTGTTCGTTGACGCTTCCAGCGCGGAAACGATAGCGGTGGGCGTGCAGTACCTGAGGACGGAGGGCGCGTGCTACATCGGCATCGGCATATTGTTTATGCTGTACGGGTATTACCGCGCCGTCAACAAGCCGATGATGTCCGTTGTCCTGACTGTTATCTCGCTGGGGACGAGGGTTCTGCTTGCAAATGTGCTTTCACCCATACCAGAAATAGGCGTTTTCGGCATATGGATAGCTATTCCGATAGGGTGGTTACTGGCTGATGTGGCTGGCGCGGTTTATTACGCTGTGGTAGAGAGAAAACGGCTTGCTGCCTGATGATATTACAGGGTTAGGCTTTAACACAGCGCCGTTTTTATTATGGATCTGCATTGAACTCTGCGCTCATGGTGTATTTGCCGTAAGGGACGCCTGGCGACGCTGAGTCACTTTCAATGCTAAATTCTTTTGTTAATTTATATCTTCCGCTTACGGGTTCATAGATCGATAAATCTATATAATAATCTTTTGCCAGATGTATTAAATCGATCTGGGAAGTAAATGCATAGTTTTTTGATTTGTCAGCATATTCCGGGATAGTCCAATTCCCATCATCAAAACGTAATACATCGACGTAGGAACCTCCATTGAGATGGTCGATATCGTTGCTGTTATTGTGTATGGTCATGGTGATCGGAATTCCACCAGAGATACTTATAACGTCCTGATGAATAACAGTGAGATAGGCTGGCAACTCATTGTAGCAGACTGTTTTCCCGTTTGTTGACCATGTTACGCCATTGTCATTGCTGGTGTATTCTGTTTTATCCGGATAGGTCAGAGTCAGAGTGAGGTCAGTGCAGTATTCCGTTTCTTCATCTTCTGATGCTGCCGGCTTACTATTCGTTGATGATATATCTGAAACGCATCCTGATGCCAGGGATATGCCGATAACTGCAACAACCATACATGAAAGTAGAGTGTATTTTTTCATATCAATCAGACCTTTCATTAAGACGTTTTGGCGGTAAATATTCCGTAGATATAAAGATATGGTGTGAAATAGACTGTTTTTGATCGTGCCTCATATCCGGAATGTATGCCACAAAATGTCCATTTTCCATTTTCATATACATAAATCGGTCCACCACTGTCACCGTCTTGCGAATGCCCACTTTCTAAATGAGCACTGACAAGTCCTTTTATTGTTATTGGTTTTCCGTCTTTTTTATAAGTAACATCCTCTGTCCCGAGGGTTGATATTGTTGAATATGTTGACTGTTCGCCGTATTTGTGACATATTGTTCCAGCTGGTACAGAATAAGCAGTAGCTGTGATATTTACAGTGTTAATTTTGTATTTTACTTTATTTGTTAATTCGCATTTGCTATAATCGAATAAATCTATTATGCAAAAGTCGCCATAATTGTCGTCTTCGTATCTGCTATAATTAACAACACCAAAATTTCCTGAATTATTGCCAACTGTGGTATTGAGTGAGAAAGCATGACCAGCGGTAATAATGGCTTTTTTCCCATTGTGCGAACCACAATATCCTAGCGTTGCTGTACTTAAATAGCTTTTAACCATATCGCCGCCTATCAAATCATATGAAGAATTTGATAGTGTATTGTCAAAGTTGGCGCCGGATAAAAAGTAGTGTTTACTTTCTGCTGGGTCAACGTAAACATATTCAACGTCAATAGGTAATGTACTGTTTCTATTAGATTTATATATAGTTTTCTTTACTGAAGGCAAAACTCCAATTTCAACTTTAGCAATATTATCTTTTACGTCAACTTTGGAAGACATATATACTATGTCGTTCATATCCTCTAATATAGAGCATCTTGTTTTGTCTGCAAGCTGGTATAATTCATTATAGGAATATTCTACTGTATTAAATTCAACACAATCGTAATTTGAGAGTATTTCTTCATAATAGCTGTAATCAGTTGTAGTCAGTTGTAGAACCAGATTGTTATAATCATTGATATACTCTCCTGCATAATCATCAGGCAGAATATAGTTATAATTTTCGTCGATTTCAAAAGTGCTATATAAGGTATTGTAGGCATTGAGTGCGTTTTGTTGAAGGAGCACTTCTTCTGATACTTCAATTTCGTTGCAATTATTCAAAAAATTTTCTTGTTCAGCGCTGGCAGAAAATACTGGACAGTTCAACATAAGAATACAAGCTGCCCCAATGGTGAGTGATTTAATGAATGATTTCATAGTGATTCTCCTTTTGTTATTTGATTTTGGTTTACGCTTTACCTTATTTTATTATACACAAACAGCCCTTTAATGTCAATATGGATTGTTCACAAAAAAAGAATATGCTTTTTGACAACTCTTTTAACCTATTTGTTCTTGTCAAGTCAGATTGATGTTCTGGCTGTCAATACGATAACGCTCCGATAGAGCATTATTCAACACATTGAAGAGTGAGCTCATTTATCAGTATTACTATATAGACGATTATGTTCTGCTTTGGTATAATTCAGTCAGACCTCACTCGTTCAAAAATGGTTTTACTCACTGGAAAAAAGTGTTATGATTTTGCTTGATAAGAACAATTCTCGTTCTCTTAAATGCACAAATATGAATGCATCATGCGCTGAAATTTTCGCGACTGTTATTGCGGACATTTTCTTATCTAATAAAAACATGAACGAAATTTTTGAAAAACTCTTGATAATTCCTGAAAATCGTGATATAATATGTTCATGTGATATCAACAATCGCAAAATGGTAATAGCGGAAAGGAGAACTGCATTTATGAAAGAAAGCCGGACATATATTGCCATTGACCTGAAATCTTTCTATGCCTCGGTGGAATGCACGGAGCGTGGTCTTGATCCGCTCACGACCAACCTTGTCGTTGCTGACAGATCCAGAACTGACAAGACCATCTGCCTTGCAGTATCTCCTTCACTTAAGGCTTATGGAATTCCCGGCAGAGCCAGGCTGTTTGAGGTGGTGCAGCGCATAAAGGGAGTCAACGATCAGCGCAGACGCGCCTTGCCGAACAGAAGGTTCACGGGGAGGTCCTATGTGTCAACAGAACTTGCGGAGCGCCCTTCGTATGAGGTGGACTACATCGTTGCGCCACCGCAGATGGCAAAATATATGGAGGTAAGCAGCAGGATCTATCAGATATATCTCAGGCACATCGCCCCGGAAGATATACATGTATATTCAATAGACGAGGTGTTCATTGACGCGACGTGTTACCTTAAAACATATCGCATGACCGCGCATGAGCTTGCAATTAAGCTTATAAGGGAAGTGCTGGCCGAAACCGGCATCACGGCGACTGCAGGGATAGGCACCAATATGTTTCTTTGTAAAGTGGCAATGGATATAGTGGCAAAAAAGATGCCCGCGGACAAGGACGGCGTCCGTATTGCGCAGCTTGACGAAATGAGCTTCCGGCAGACCATGTGGACGCACACGCCCCTGACTGATTTCTGGCGAATAGGGCATGGCATCGCGGCACGCCTTGAAGCAATGGGTATGAAAACGCTCGGCGATGTTGCGGAAATGTCCATAAATAACGAAGAGATACTGTACAAGGCGTTCGGCGTAAATGCGGAGCTTATTATTGACCACGCATGGGGCTATGAGCCGACCCTTATATCAGACATCAAGGCGTACCGTCCGTCGTCAAGCAGCGTCAGCATGGGACAGGTGCTGACAAAGCCGTACACGGCAGAAATGGGCAGGCTCATAGTTCGCGAGATGTCGGAACTTCTGTCGCTGGACCTTGTTGGTAAATCCCTGGTGACAGGGCAGATAGTGCTCAGCGTAGGCTATGATAATACCGGTATACCTCGGAACTACCATGGTGAATTAGTTATGGATCACTATGGCAGACCAGTTCCTAAAGCTGCTCACGGCACGATAAATCTTGACCGCAGGACTTCTTCCACCCGTCTTATCATGCAGGCAGCGGCAGAGTTATACGACAGGATAGTGGACAGCCGGCTTTTCGTCCGCAGGGTAAACATCGTGGCAGCCGGGGTGATTCCAGGGCAGCAGGCTGAATATGAACGATTGCAGACAGGCGAACAGCTGGATATGTTCACAGATTACGACGAAGAGAACGCCAGGCGCGAGCGTGAGGAAAAGGCTCTTGAAAAGGAACACAATGTACAGCAGGCCCTGCTGGAGATAAAACGCAGGTACGGCAAAAATTCCGTCATTAAGGGCATGAACCTGGAACAGGGCGCCACCACCGTTGAACGCAACAGGCAGATCGGAGGCCACAAGGCATAGAGAAAGGAAGCACATCATGAGATACGACAACATAATAAATCTCCCGCGCCATATTTCAAAACGGCATGCCCCTATGTCACGCGGAAACCGTGCCGCCCAGTTCTCGCCTTTTTCCGCGCTCACGGGGTACGACGATATTATAGCTGAATCGGGACGGCTGACTGACGCCCGGCATACACTTGACGAAGACGAGGAGGCGGTATTGAGCGATAAGATAAACATTCTCATCGACAATCTCCGCGACCGTCCGGAGGTCACTATACGCTGCTTTGTTCCCGATAAGCTTAAATCCGGGGGCTCTGTGAAGGCTGTTTCCGGAAAAATACGCGTTATAGAGCCTGTGGAGAGAGTTATCGTGTTTGCAGACGGTACGAGGATCCCCTTTGACAGCGTTGTTGATATATCGGCTGAGCTGTTCGGGAAGTATGAGATGATTTGATGGTGTATTATGTTTTTCAACAGACTGACTGCCCTCTGTGAAATACAGAGGGCGGTGCTGGTTGTATTTCGAAAAGGCGCTGTAAAATAACTCAACACCCAAGCCCGAGCAAC
>ULTX01004596.1_pt1 | contig 33002 bp, 20 predicted proteins | sample 1958041 | NCBI WGS metagenome assembly ULTX01 (sample SAMEA4835747, study PRJEB28245) | human gut metagenome | biome: gut microbiome; material: fecal sample | place: Denmark | collected 2008
CGGGCTTGAAAAACTTATGCTTGCTGATGAAGATTTGAATTATAAAAAAGATCAAATATCTATGGCTGTAAATAAGTTTAGATACTCGATGGCTTTCTCGAAATTATATGCTTCAAATACTAAAGGCAAAAAAATAATAAACTACGACGAAAGGGAATGGCGATATATTTCTAATTTATATTCAGAAGATGAAAGTTTTGCACCTTGGGTTCCCCAAACATCAGAAAAAGAATTTAATGACAGTAGAAAAGATTTAAACTCAAGGCTATGGAATAATTCTAAGGCTTACATGTGTATAAATTCTAATGAAATTTGTAATGCCGTAAAATTTATTGTAGTTAAAAATGACAGACAAATTCCATCAATGATAAAGTTTATTCGTACATCAAAGAAAATATTTGGTACAGAGAATCTTTCATCGGAACACAGAGATTTACTCATAAGCCGCATCACTTCATTTGAACTTATAGAAAAGAATTTTTGAAACAATGGATAATATACTAAACTTCCCATCCACAACAACAGTCAATAAGCCTGTGCCTAAGAATGCGTTTTATGGAAGAAGCTGCGATTCTTCCTTGCGTGAATTTCTGACACGGGAGTTTGAAGGTATTGTCTGGCTGTATAAGCTTGCACCTGCTACACTCAATGTAGAGGATGGTGAATATGTGCATGAGATTGATGTGTTCTATTGCAGGATGAAAGAAGACAAGTACAGTATTAAACCTTTCAGTGCAATGGATGAATTGTTACCACGGCATACCATTTTCATTATTGAGTACGGTGGAAAGTTTGATTTACTGATGCACCATAAAGAAATGTCTGTTGTTCATGGAGAACAGAAATGGAAGTGTGGTGTTGGCGAATTGAAACGGGATATACGAATTGATGCTGATACGCTGAATATACAGGGACAGTCTATGGATGCCGTTTATAACGGCTTGCTCAGCCAAATATCAGGATTATCTGCATCTACAAAAGAAGAATATAAAGAACAGGTTGATATACGTAAACAGTTAGAAAGTATTCAGAAACAGATTATGACACTGCAAAAACGGATAAAGGCAGAAAAGCAGTTTAATCGACAAATGGAATTGAATACAGAGGTGCGTCAACTTAGGAAAGAAATAACATTACTAACTGATAAATTAAATAAGAACAATATATAATCATGAAACCCAATAAATTAGATTTGAGTTCAGTTGATGGAACAAAACTGAATCTGGAAGCTCTCTATCAGATAGCACCATCCTGTTTTACGGAAGTAAAAGATGATAAAACCGGAGAGCTGCGTCATGTGGTAAATTTCAAGACCTTGCGTCAACTGCTTGGAGACAATGCAGTGGAAGATGCGGATGAAATGTATCAGTTTACTTGGCCGGGCAAACAGGAAGCTCGTCGGGAAGCTGCACGCCCTACTACAAAGACTTTGCGTCCGGTGATAGAGGATAGCGTGGATTGGGATAATACACAGAATCTGTATATTGAAGGCGATAATCTGGAGGTATTGAAGTTGCTTCAAAAGTCGTATATGGGTAAAGTAAAGATGATTTATATTGACCCACCTTACAATACGGGTAATGACTTTGTGTATGATGATGATTTTACGGTTTCACAACACGAACATGATTTGGCTACTGGCGATGTAGATGAATTGGGATATCGCTATCGTAAGAATACAGAAACAAATGGAAAGTTCCATTCAGATTGGTGCTCAATGATGTATTCACGTCTTATGGTTGCTCGTTCATTACTGACTGAAGATGGCGTGATTTTTATTTCGATTGACGATAATGAGCAGAGAAATCTGAAGAACATCTGTGACGAGGTATTTGGCGCTTCTAATTTTATTGCTCAGTTAGTTTGGGAAAGAGCATTTTCTCCAAAAAATGATGCAAAATTTATTTCCAATAGCCATGATTATATATTAATGTATGCTCAAAATATTAATCTTTTTACTATTGGAAGACTCCCAAGAACAGAAGAAGCGAATGCCAGATATTCAAATCCAGACAATGATCCAAGAGGGGTATGGCAGTCTGATAATATGACGGTTAAGACATATTCTCCAACAGGTGATTATCCAATAACTCTCCCTTCTGGGAGAGTTGTAGAGCCTCCAGCAGGACGCTGCTGGAGTCTCTCAGCGAAAGCTTTCGCTGAGAGACTCCAAGATAACCGTATATGGTTTGGATCTGATGGGAACGGTACACCTCGTATAAAGCGTTTTTTACATGAATTAAAGTTTGATGGAATGGCACCTACTTCAATTCTTTTCTATAAAGAAGTAGGACACAGCCAAGAAGGAGCTCAAGAAGTAATAAAATTATTTAATAATAAAGGGGTTTTTGATGGCCCTAAACCTGTAAGGCTATTGGAAAGATTAGTTACATTGGCCAATTTAAAGGCGGATTCTATTGTTTTGGACTTCTTTTCCGGTTCAGCAACAACCGCTCATGCTTTGATGAAAGTCAATGCAGAAAAACAAACTAATTGCAAGTTTATTCTTGTACAGTTACCAGAGGAGGTAAGCGAAACTAAAAAAGAACAAGGTTATAAAACTATTTGTGAAATTGGAGAAGAACGCATCCGCCGTGCCGGAAAGAAAATCAAGGAAGAATCCCCATTAACAACCCAAAACCTTGACACAGGTTTCCGCGTTTTTCGTTTAGCAGACAGCAATTTTGAAGAGGTAAAAAAGGCTCCAGCTGAATATAATCAGTCTCAGCTTGACCTTTTCCTCAATAACGTAAAAAGCGACCGTACTGACCTCGATCTTTTATTTGGAGCTATGCTCAATTGGGGAGTACAGCTTTCTTTGTCTATGACCAGTGAAGAAGTGGATGGAAAGATGATTTATTCAGTTAATGATGGTGACCTAGTAGCCTGCTTTGCCGAAGATATTACAGAAAATATCGTAAAAGCCATGGCTGACAAACAACCGCTCCGCGTATTGTTCCGTGACAGTTGCTTTGCCCGTGACGATGCAAAAATCAATGTGTTCGAAACCCTGAAACAGTTATTGGACTGGAGTGAGGAAGAAGCCATAAAAAATATCAAGGTTATATAAAGTGTTGAGGTATGGAAGAAAATAAGATGATTATTTATACCTCTATTGACGGTCAGACCAGGATTGATGTCAGACTGGAGGATGAAACACTTTGGCTTACTCAAGCACAGATGTGTGAACTGTATCAGACGAGCAAGTCGAATGTGAGTGAACACATCAAACATATCTTTGAAGAAGGAGAATTGGAGGAAAATTCAGTTGTTCGGAAATTCCGAACAACTGCTTCAGATGGAAAATCATATAATACTACATACTATAATCTGGATATGATTATAGCACTTGGTTATCGTATCAAGTCTGTAATAGCCACTCGCTTTCGGCAATGGGCGACACAGAGGCTGAAAGAATACATGATAAAAGGCTTTACACTGGACGATGAGCGGTTGAAAAAGTTGGGTGGCGGTGGTTATTGGAAGGAATTGCTGGAACGCATACGTGATATCCGTGCCACAGAAAAGGTGTTCTACCGTCAGGTGTTGGAAATATATGCTACAAGTATAGATTATGATCCTCGTGCTTCTGTAAGCCAGGAGTTCTTTAAAAAAGTACAGAATAAAATTCATTATGCGGTTCACGGACATACGGCTGCTGAACTGATTGTGGAACGGGCAGATGCCGAAAAGGATTTTATGGGTTTGCTGACGTTTAAGGGTACTCAACCTACATTGGCAGAAGCAAAGACGGCCAAGAATTATCTGGACGAAAAAGAACTTCGCGCAATGGGACAACTGGTTTCCGGATATCTGGACTTTGCGGAGCGTCAGGCAGAGCGTGAACAACCCATGACAATGAGTGACTGGGCAAACTATCTTGACAGAATCCTGACCATGTCGGGAGAACAGTTATTGCAAGATTCCGGTAAAGTGTCGCACACAGAGGCTATGGAACATGCTACGAACGAGTACCGTAAATACAAACAACGAACCATCAGTGACGTAGAACAAGATTATCTTGATGCTATCCGTATGTTGGACAACTTGAAAAAAAAGAAGAATCAGAATGAAACTGAAATATAAGCACCAACGCTTTCAGGCTGATGCAGCCAAAAGTGTGACAGATATATTTACCGGTCAGCAATATTGTGATAGTGCCGATTTTCTGATAGACCAGGGTAAGAATAAAGGAGTGTTTGATTTGACGGGTTTTGGCAATCAGAAGTTGATGCTTGACCGGGAGTCAATTACTGAGAATCTGAGACAAATTCAGATGAACTGGGGGCTTAGACCTGTAGATTATCTACAAGGGGATATTACTAATCCTATGTTTACCATCGAAATGGAAACCGGTACCGGTAAGACTTATACATACATCAAGACGATGTATGAGCTGAACAAGTTGTATGGCTGGAATAAGTTTATCATAGTAGTACCCAGTATTGCCATTCGTGAAGGTGTGCAGAAAAGTTTTGAAACTATGCAGGAACACTTTGCCACAGAATACGGTAAGCGTATCCAGTTCTTTGTCTATAACTCCAAACAGCTTTCCAAAATAGATAGTTTTGCAAGTGATAGCGGATTGCATGTGATGATTATCAATACGCAGGCATTCAACAGTTCCATGAACGAAGACAAGAATCTGGAAGGACGTAGTGGTGATGCTGCTGCACGTATTATATTCTCCAGACGTGATGAGTTTGGTAGCCGCAGACCTATTGATATATTGGCTCAGACAAATCCTATTATGATTATTGACGAGCCGCAAAGTGTATTGGGAGCAAAGAAGGATAATGCAACAAGAAAAGGTATTGCAAAGTTTCACCCGTTGTTCACCTTGCTGTATAGTGCAACACATAGAAAAGACGATGTGTACAATATGGTGTACAGGCTGGATGCTATGGATGCTTACAACCGGAAATTAGTGAAGAAAATAGAGGTAAAAGGTATTTCACAATTAGGTTCAACAGCTACAAATGGTTTTGTCTATTTGGATGAAATAGTAATAGGGAAAGGTAATCCGCAAGCCCGTATTTCGTTTGATGTGAAAACGGCCAATGGCTTCAAGCAAACGACTCGTTTGGTCGGTGAAGGGTTCAATCTTTTTGAACAAAGCGGTGAACTGGCTGAATACGATAATCATTTCATTGTTGAACGCATTGACGGTATAGACGGTTCTATCCGTTTCCTGAACGGCATAACTCTTTATGAAGGCGATGCTATCGGAAAAGTAAATGAGGATGTGCTTCGCAGGATTCAGATACGTGAAACGATTCGTACTCATATCGAGAGGGAAAGAGAACTGTTTTCAAAAGGAATTAAAGTGCTTTCACTCTTCTTTATTGACCATGTAAACAGTTACCGCATTTATGACAAAGACGGTACTAGCAACGGTAAATTCGCAGATATGTTCGAGGAAGAATACAGGAATGTAATTCAGGAAATGCAACCACGTTTCTCTGATGAAGAATATGTCCGATATCTGCATAAGTTCTCAGCAGAAAAAGTACATCAGGGATATTTTTCTCAGGATAAAAAGGGAATTGCCGTTGATTCAAAAGAAAAAGAGGGAGATAATGAAATACGTGCATACGATTTGATTATGAAAAACAAGGAACGGCTGTTGAGTTTTGAAGAACCGGTACGCTTTATTTTCTCTCACTCTGCCCTGAAAGAAGGTTGGGATAATCCAAATGTATTTCAGATTTGCACATTGAAAGATACCGGTAGTGAAATAAAGAAACGCCAGGAAGTAGGCCGTGGTATGCGTCTTTGCGTAAACAAAAATGGCGAGCGACAGGATCAGGATGTATTGGGTGATGGTGTGTTCGATGTAAATATTCTCACAGTGATAGCCAGCGAAAGCTATGAGCATTTCAGCAAGCAGCTTCAGAGTGAACTCGCTGAAGATGTTGCGGACAGACCTGTTCAAGTTACGGCTCATTTGTTTGAAGACATTGTAATGGTAGCTTCAGACGGTAAAGAGATAAAAATCAATCGTGAATTGGCGTGTGAAATTCATGAGGAGCTTATCAGTAATGGCTATGTGAAGAAAGGCAAACTTACTGAGAAGTATTTCAATGACAAGAAAGCTGGAACTATTTATCTGGGAGAAGAACTGAATCCAATTAAAGCCGGAATACTTGGCAGACTTGATACCATCTTTAACCCGGATAGCATGAAACCAGACAATGCACGTAAACCCAAAGTTGCCACATTTAGGGAAGATTTGTTCAAAGAAAAGTTTACAGAAGTCTGGAAACGTATTAATGTGAAGACTTACTATAAAGTGGACTTTAGTACAGGTGAATTGATAAAGAAGGCTATAGAAAGCATTGACAAACATCTGAGTGTTACAGAAATACGCATTGTAATAGAGGGCGGTTCCTTAGAAAATATCCGCGACAAGGAATCTTTACAGTCTGGAGTGGCCATGACGGCAGGAAAGACACGTACAATCCGTGTTTCGGAGGCTGTTGGTAATAGTGTCCGCTATGATTTGGTAGGTGATCTGGTAAATGCAACCGGATTAACACGAAAAACCATAGTGGAAATATTAAAGGGCATAAAACCAACAACTTTTGCTCAGTTCAAGATGAATCCAGAAGAATTCATTATAAAGACTGCAAATATCATTAATGATGCCAAAGCTATAGCTGTTATCCAGAAAATAGCATACGAGCGTAGTACGAATACATACGATATGGATATTTTCACAGAAAGTACCATTAGAGGTAAATTGGGTATCAATGCTATGGAAAGTGCCAAATCGCTGTATGATATTGTAGTCGTCGATAGCCAAGGGACAGAGAAAAACTTTGCAGAAGCATTGGAAAAGGAAGATGCGGTGGAAGTATATACCAAACTGCCACGTGGATTCTATATCAATACCCCTATGGGGCATTATAATCCAGACTGGGCTGTAGCATTTAAGGAAGGCAGTGTAAAGCATATATATTTCATTGCAGAAACTAAAGGCAATGACTGGCAGGAATCACAACTTAGAGGTTCTGAGGATGCAAAGATAGAATGTGCACGCCGCCATTTTGCAGCGATAAGTGATAGTAAAGTGGTTTATGGAGTAGCAAAAGATTATCAGAGTTTATATAACCTTGTGACGAAATAGTCACGAGGTTATATCCTTTTAATTGTCGATGAAATATGGAATTTAATTCAAAAGTGGAATATTGGGTATGGAAGAATAGTGAAAATGCTCCATATAGAGGATATTATTCTATAGATGGAGATGCATGTTTTAATTACCCTATAAATGATATCAGAGCATTAATCGAGAATAGGTATTTCAATACTTCGGTAAATAATTAATTAAACACTTAAAAGTCAGCGAGTTAAATTAACAAGAGTTAGCATAAAAGAATTGGTCAAGTGCTTGATTTTCAGTAACTTTATGTTCTCAACGCATAAGTTAAACATGGAAATATCAGGAGCACTCAACCAATATATGAATATCTGCAGGGATGCCTTTAATGGATATACCGCAAAGTTAAACAAAAGTACGAAATATGTCGTAATGGAGACACTACTTTTATTTATGGTCATACCAAGAAAAATAAACTTCACACAACTGGCACGCTACGGCAACCGTTGCGAGCAGTGTTACAGACAGACTTTTTCGAGGAAGTTTGACTGGGTGCAGTATAACCTTAACCTGATGGAAAAGCTTTTCGGTAAGAACGACAGAAAAGCTATAGCCATAGATCCGAGCTATATATCCAAATCGGGAAAGCATACTCCAAATATCGGTTACTTCTGGTCCGGTGTTGCAGGGGCAGCTAAAAGAGGTCTTGAAATACTTGGGATAGGAATCATAGACATTGATATTAAAGACTGTATTATGCTCAAGGCAGGGCAGACACCAAATGCAGAAAACCTGCAAAAAAAGAATTATACTCTCATAGACTGGTATCTGCATGTACTTGATGGGATGAAGGACAGACTACTGACAATATCAAAGTACGTAGTGGCTGATGCGTATTTTGCAAAATCGACTTTCGCTCAAGGAGTTACAGATTTGGGATTCCATCTTGTCAGCAGATTAAGGGACGATGCCAATCTCATGTATATATACAACGGTAAACCTACAGGCAAAAGAGGAAGGCCTAAAGTATATGGAGAGAAAATAGACTTTGAGAATCTCGACTATTCTAAAATGGAAAGAATAGAGAGCAACTCGGAAGATGAGGAACTCTATACGCTTGTCGCATACTCAAAGGCTATGAAGAGGAACATCAGACTTGTCATATGGAGAGGCTCAAAAGGAAAGCGCAAACTTTACTTTTCAACTGACATCAATATGTCCGGCAAAGAAGTCATTGAATTTTACAGGACAAGATTCCAAATCGAATTCTGTTACCATGATGCGAAACAATACACCGGATTATATCACTCACAGGCAAGGGACGAAAGAAAACTTGACTTCGCATTCAATGCTTCATTTACCGCTATCAATGCAGCAAAGATAATGATGAAACAATACAATGTCCCGTTTTCTGTTGAGTCACTCAAGTCTCTGATTTTTAACTCATATCTGCTAGACCGATTTTTCAAGCTGTCTGGCACAAGACCAAACAAGAAGATAAATGCTAAACTTGTCAAAGAACTCATTGATATAGCTGCCTATAGGGAAGCGTAAAAATATTTACAAATAATAATTTTATAACTAACTATTGCTCATTATTAATTATTCATTAAAACGAAGCTTTGAAGCCTACGTAATAAGCACGGCAGTTAGGAACACCCGTACTCAGTTCCAGATGTTCGCGTTCTTTCGAAATGGTCAGCAGACTGGTACCACCACAATATACGCTCAACCCTTTTACGAACGGTAATTTCTTGAACGGCTCTTTGGCAAAGTCGTAAGTCAGCTGAACCTGGTTCAGGTTGAAGTAGTTGCGTTTGTACATCCAGAAAGTCGAATTCTGGTAGTTGTTATCGCCGTCTCCCGTGGTCAGGCGCGGATAAGTGGCAACATCTTTGGTTTCTTCCGTCCAGCGTCCCCATACCACATCGGAGAACTTGCTGGTACCACGGTTCCAGTAGTAAGCACTGCTCTTCATATCCACCGAGCCGGTCTGTCCCGCACCCATGGCGAAGAGCGACCAGTTCTTGTACTTCAAGGTCAGGTTCAGACCGAAAGAGAAAGGAGCGGCAGCCCAACCGTTTTTGCCCAATTCTACCTGGTCTTTGCTGTCGATGACGTTATCGCCGTTGATGTCCTTGTATTTCAAGTCACCCGGACGTACCGTACCACCGAAAGTTTGGGTAGCGTGGTTGTCAATATCCGTCTGGTCGTTGAAGAAACCTTCGCAGATGTAACCGTAGTACACATCCAGCGGTCTGCCCGCACGGTATTGGTAATCTTCTTCGTACACTTCGTCACGCACCATGGCGGTAGATGTAAATACCATGCCGCTGAATCCCAATCCTATTTCGAAGTCACCGAATTTCTTATCGGCTTGCAACGAGAAGTCGAATCCGCTGCGGCGGTCTTCGTTGTAGTTGGTCCACGTTATGAAGCTGTTGGTCTCTCCTACGTGAAACCATGACGGATAGATGGATGCCGTACCTTGGGTAAGCAGGCCTTTGGTGTCGTTGCGGAAGTAGTTGACATTAAGGCGCAACAGCTTGTTGAACAAGGTAGCGTCTAAGCCTACTCGGAATTCTTGACGGGTAATAAAGTCCAAATCAGGATTATTGCCTCGTAAAGAGACCGGATCTCAACTTGAGGCATTCCCATCATTCCATTCAACCCAATGTCCTCCCGTATTTGAGTTTTTCGAAAAAGTTCCCTGATACATATAATAGCTTTCAATGTCAAGGTCTTGATGGAGTTTAGCGTACGAAGCGGTAATCATCAGGTCATCAATCCAGTCTACGTTGTCGGCAAGGAAGTTTTCCTTGCTCAATCGCCAGCCTAAAGTAACCGAAGGTGAGAAAGCATTGCGGTTCCCTTCCGGCAGTTTTGCCGAGTGGATAACGGCACCGCTGAAGTCTACGTAGTACTTGTGGTCGTAGTTGTAGGCGGCACGCAAGCCTAAGTTGACGTTACTGGTGCGGTGGTAATCGCTACTTTCATGACTTTCATCGGCAGAACTTTGGGTCTGGTAACCCCAACCCAACAAGGTAGCCGACACGTTGTGGTACTTGGCAAAGGTGTTGTTGTAGTCAAATTGTGCACTGAACTGCATGGTCTGGTCGTACATGGATTTGCCTACATATTCGTTAGGGTCTTTTTTATCGATGTTGTGCTGCGTCAGGGCAACAATCATGTCCTTGCCGTTCACCTGTGCCCAGGTCGGTTCATATACCGCATAAGTGGCATTAAAGGCTTCTGAATAATATGAGGTATAGTCCACACTGTAAGCGGTCTTGAACGACAAGCCTTTCAGGATGGAACTTAAGTCTGCCTGCAAAGCCACGTCGAACATAAACATACGTGCCTTTTCCTTCACATAGCCGGCTGCCAACAAGTTAGCGAACGGGTTGGTCTGGTCGGTGGAAGTACCGCCCAAGAGGTATTTGCCGTCTATCAGGTGGTCGCTGTTTGCAATATAACTTTGGATGCTTTCCGAGTTGGGGTCCATCATGTCGATGGGCAACAGGGGTGAGAACCAGTTGGGGCGCAGGGTTCCTGCCGTAGTCCAGAAACTGTTTTCGTTAGTACCTCTACCCCGGTATTGGTTGGTGTAGACCACCGCTGCGTTGGTGGTGGCTTTCAACCACGATGCCAATTGCATGTCTACGTTACCACGTACGTTAAAACGCAAGTCGTAGTTGTTCTTGGCTTCGCCGTATTTCACCAAGTCGTTGTTGTAATCCATTCCGAAATTCAGGTAATAGTGCGTACGTTCGTTACCACCCGAGATTTCACCGGTTACGTCCACGTTGTTGTACGCCTTCCGGATATAGTCTGAACTGTAAAAGTCGATGTCCGGATACCGGTAGGGGTTGGTTCCCATGGCGGTGTGGTAGATGGTTGAAGCATCGTAACGTTCGGCGATACCATCGTTGCGGCAGGCTTCGTTGTACAGGGTCATGTAGCAGTCGGCATCCAGATACTTGGGCAGCGACTTGGGTACAAATACGTTGGTATTGGCACGCACGTCAATCTGCATCGGTCCTTCTTTGCCTCGTTTGGTGGTAATCAGAATCACCCCTTTCGAAGCACGGCTACCGTAAAGTACTACGGCGGCGGCATCCTTCATGATGGAGATGCTTTCCACTTCCGAAGCACGGATGTTGCTGGCATCGCGGGGTACACCGTCTACCAGCACCAAGGCTTCCTGTCCCCAAATGTTGCCGGTATAGCCCCCGATGTAACTGTCCAAGCCTATCAGGCTGTTCGAGCTGTTTACTTTCTTCAGCAGTTCGGACGTGTTCAGGGTAGCGACGGCTTGTGTCACGTCTTCCCGGTTCATTGTTCCGAAAGCCACGTTTACCAGACTGTCGGCAGTTTCTTCTTGTGCCTGCAAGCCCGTAGCCGGGAAGAGGGCGAGAGCCGAAACCGCATAGCCTATATATAGATACTTTCTTTTCATTGTTTGTGTGTTTTAGTTTATTCGTTTGTTCGTTTTTAAGTTTATTGATATCGCTGGGATTCAAAAACTTAAAGCCTTAAAAACTTAAGAATCTAAAAATCTAAGAACTTAAAAACTTAAGAACCTAAAAACTTAAGGACTCAAGAACTTAAATCATTACCATCCCGGATTCTGGTTAAATCCTTCATACATTTGCGTGTCATCACGAAGGAGTGGATACCAGTAATGGCGGTCGGTGTAGTTGCGTTCCAACAAGGTTACCTCGCGCAAGTTACGGATGGCATTTTCTTCCGGTGCATCGTAGTTGTAGTTGTCGGGGTCTGCACGGTCGAATTCAATTTTGGTCTTCAATGTATACGGACGTTGGGTCAGTAACATCCAGCGGCGCAGGTCCATGAAACGGAAGCCTTCGAATGCCAGTTCTACGGCACGTTCGCGGCGTACTTCGCTCAAGAAAGTTTCGGTGCTGGTCAGGAACTGCGGCAATACATGTTCCACTCCGGCACGGTCGCGGATAACATTCAATGCTTGTTCTGCTGTCAAAGAATAGGTGCTTGCCTTGTGGGCTACCATAACCTACAGCAGCAGCTTCGGCATACATCATATAGACATCCGCCAAACGCATTAAATTCAATACCATAATGTTGTTTTCCTTGTAACCGTCGGTGGTATTCATCAGTTGCGGACAAAGTTTCATGTTCATATAGCCGGTAAAGCAACCTTTGTTTGGGTTAACTTCTTCACTTTCCCTTCCTCCAGTGAATAATTCTACCGAACCTCCGGCACCTCCGCTGCTGCGGTATTGCACGCCATCGAACATAATCACCTTGTAGAAACGTGGGTCTCTGCCTTTCCAAGGATGGGTTGGGTCATAACCTGATTCTGCATCAGCCTGGGTAATATCCTCAGGAAGCGGATAACCGTTCTGCATACCGAAGTAATTGACATAATTGGCTGTAGGAAATACCTTGATACCAGAGGTCTCGATACTTTGCGGCCGGAAATCATTGATCATATTCCATCGCCAACGTGCATCATAATCCTGAAGATTTTCCTGGAAAATCGCTTCGTTTACGCCATTTAACTTACCTCCTGAATTATGTACCAAGAAAATGTCGTTGTATTCATCTATAGATGCTAATTGGTAACGGCCTGTCGATTCGGTCAAAGCCAAGGCTTCTCCCAAAGCTTCTGCACCGCGTTGGCACAATTCTTGGTTGTATTCACGGCTGCCGCCTGAAGCCCAGTTCATCAGTGGACTGCCTGCCCACAGCAGGGTTTTACCTTTGTAGGCAAGGCACATGATTTTATTGATGCGCATGTTGTTTCTGCCTAACGTAACTTTACCCACCGTCGTATCATCCCAATCAATGGGCAACAGTTCTTCGGCATGTTCAAAGTCTGCCACACATTTTTCGGCACATTCCTGCCAAGTTAAGCGCGGTAGAGTTGGGTTCACATCAGGTGGTAATACGGTATCAATATAAGGCATGCCACCCCACCATTCCATAATCATGAAATGAAACCAGGCACGGAAGAAATAAAGTTGTCCTTCTATCAAGTCACGTTCTTCCTGTGTAGCACCGGTCAACACGCCCAAGTTGGCGATACCTTCGTTGCATTTCCGGATACCATACCATGCATTGGTCCATAAGTCGCCTTTGTCGCGACGGGTTGTTGTACCAGCAGACCCACCACTACGCGGATATCCGTAATAGGCACTCGTCCATCCCCAAAAGTCACCGTTGTCCACGTTCAATGATTGCAAGCGGGTTTCTTGCGGTTCCCAGTATTCATCTTCTCCGTAATTAAAGCAGGTATGGTATTCGCTATTCGATACCACAGGGATGCAGTTATACAATTCTTCTACGAAGCCTTGGAAGTTTGTAAAGTTCTTATAGGGGTCGGTAGCTTCATATTCTGTTTCAGGTGCTTTGTCCAGATAATCGGTACACGAGGTCGTACCCACTGTACCGGCTACGGCAAATGCAGACATCAGAACAAATTTACTGATATATTTATTCATAGTTGTTACTCCTTATTATAATTATAGGTTAATCTCGATGCCGAGGTTGAAACGGCGTACGGTGGGGTAAGCTCCATCACTCGAACTGTATCCGGTATTCGACTCACGGTCATCGGGCATATCGGTCCACATATACAGGTTATCGCCGTTCAGGTACAGGCGGGCAGAGTCGATGCCGGCTTTCTTCAGCCAGTTTCCTTTGAAGGTATATGAAATTTCCACGTTCTTCAAGCGGATGTACGAACCGTCGTACCAATAACGGGTTCCGTTAGCGGCTGTATTAACAGTTGTCCCCCAACGCGGAGTAGGCAGGGTTGCAGTACCTCCCGGTGTCCAGTAGTCTCCTTCTACGTATGCCACGTGGGCGGTAGAACGGAAGGTCGGGAAGTTGATTTCACGGGTTACGTTATTAACTCCGTAGAACTGGGCATAGACGCTGAATCCTTTCCATTCCCAACCGGCAGATAAGCTGTAGGTGTTTTGCGGGATGGAAGAATATTGGTAAGGCGCACTATCGTTGGTATCAATGACACCATCGCCATTGAAGTCTACGATGTTGTAGTCGCCCGGCAGTTTGTTGTCATTGTCTGTAGTCCACGCAGTACTGCCGATGACATCGTCCCACGTAGCGAGGTTGCCTTGGTCAATATACGAATAGACTTGGTCGAGCGCATGACCTTCAGCCCGCTGATAAGCAGGTTTCAAGGCTGGGTCGTCACGGAATTTCACTTCGTTGACTGCATGGGTCATGTTAGCGTTCAGGTAAGCGCGCATGCCGTTGGCGAATGTTTTATTCAGACGCAATTCCAGTTCATAACCGTGGCTGTCTACCTTACCCAAATTGGCAGGAGGCGGTGTGGTACCGAAGTAAGAGGGTATAGAACGGTCGTTGCCATTAATCAGAATATCGGTACGGGTATCATTGAACACATCCACCGAACCGGCAATCAAGCCGCCGAAGAAGGCATAATCCAAACCGATATTGCGTTTTTCTACGGTTTCCCACGAGATATCCGGATTGCCTAATCTCGAAATCTGCCAGAAAGTATAAGGAGAAGCACTTGGGCTGACACTACCCATCATGACATTGCCCGAGTTGGTAATTTGGTCACGGTATAAGAAGCGATTACTCATGCTAAAGCGTTGCCAAGGCTGTACGTAAGAGTCATCACCCACGCGTCCCCATGAGGCACGGATTTTCAGCATATCGAATACTTTCAGTTCTTCATAAATTTCTCTTCGCTCAGCATCCAACCTACAGACAACGAAGGGAAGAAATCAAACCGATAGCCGGGACCGAATTTTTCGGAACCGTTGTAAGCACCGTTGGCTTCGAAGAAATAACGCAAGTTGTAGTTATAAGTCAAACGGAATACCCAGTCTTCGCGGAAAATGGAGAATACGCTTCCTTGTGCTTCTTTCAATCGGCTGAACAAAGCCAATGCTGTCACCTCGTGCTTGCCAAAAGTACGGGCATAGTCCAGCTGAAGCTGGTAATACAATTTGCGATAAGTTGAGTTGATATCCGCGCTACCAGCTTGCGTAGTCCAGTAAATCGGATTTTCCACCTTGTCCAGACCTGTTCCTGAATCAGGGTCAAACTTATAGCTGATTTCACCGGTATCAGGGTCTACCCACATCTGCTGCGCGTCGTTATACATATCACTGATACCCCGTTTGTTTTCTACGAATGTATAGTCCATGGAGAACATAGCTTTGAATTTCAGACCAGGGGTAACAAATTTCAAGTCTTGGTCTAAGATAAAGTCGGTATTGATTTTTGTGGTAGTGCGCTTTTCGCTACCGCTGGTTGCCAATATACGAGCTGAGTTGGGCACATCGGCGTCACGCAGGGCATACCATCCCCACATGCCGTTGGAGTAAACCGGACGCATGGCATCGGGAGCTGACTTATAGGCAGAAGCCCAAAAAGAAGCATCACTGTCGGACATATTCCAAGGTATCTTACGTTGGGCGTTCGAACCAAAAAGATTGGTAGAAAACGTAGTGGTTTTAGTCAACGTAAAGTCCAAGTTACTACGGACATTGATACGGTTGTAACCAAATCCAGAGTTGTAACCACGACCGTTATCAAAAGTATTAAACAAGTCGCCTTCGTTAGTGAAGTCAGCAGCAGCAAAATATTTCACTACGTCTGTACCACCCGATACGTTGACACTGGTATTGTAAGAGAAGACAGCTTTCTTAAAGAGGACATCTTCCCAATCTACATTCGGGTAGCGGTCCCATTCCTCCGTATTGGCAGGATAACGGTATTTATGAATAACCGCCGGATTGGTATAATTTGCCCAACCATTAGGGTTGAGGCTGCCTCGCGCTCGATAGAATTATTCATTAAATAGAAGGTATCGTATGCATCGTACTTTTCCGGAAGTTTAGAAACCACTTTAGCAGTCATGTTCGCCTTAACCTGTACGTTTGCCTTTCCTTCCTGACCACGTTTAGTAGTAATCAAAATAACGCCATTGGCACCTTTCACACCATAGACTGCGGTAGCGGAAGCATCTTTTAATACAGAAATGCTCGCTACGGACGAAATATCTACCGAACTCATTTCACGTTCTACACCGTCCACCAACACAAGCGGAGCACTGTTGTTCCACGAACTCTTGGTACGGATGATGATTTCGGGGTCTTCTTCACCCGGCATACCGGTAGAAGCGGAAGTGATGACACCCGGCAGGTTACCGGTAAGGGCAGCACCGAGGCTGGTTACACCGGTACGTTCGAGTACCTTACCCGTGGTTTGGGTAATAGAACCAACCACACTGGCTTTTTTCTGCTGACCGTAACCGACTACGACTACTTCTTCCAATACTTCGGAATCATCTTCGAGGGTGATGCTCATTATGCCGTGAGGCTTTACTTTTACTTCTTGTGTCTTCATACCGATGTATGAAATTACAAGCACTGAATTTTCATTGGGCACCGTCAGTTGGAATCTTCCGTCTAAATCTGAGTACCTATTGAATTGTTGCCTTTTACAACAACTGACGCACCAATGACCGTTTCTCCCGTGGCATCGAGGATGACACCTTCCACGGGTATTCCTTGCTGTGCCCATAAAGGCAAGCTACTGAACAGCATCAGTAAAAACAGGAAAGGAATCTTTCGAATGTTACTTTGTCTGTTTTCCATTAATTTTTGTTAGTTTAAAGTTACACATAAATAAATACATCGTGTGTATATCCCTACTCCGGAAACACTACTTAGTGGTGAACCGGCAACGGTCACACTTCAGACTTCATCCATCATTGTAATAAACCATGTTTTTTGCGTTTTTAAAATAAAAAATCTGCTAACCATTAAACTATACAAAGATAAACGAATGTAAACAGAAATGGATTAACATATGATTCACATTGGTTATTTTCTGTTCCATGCCGTATATCTACGTTGCAAATCCATTCAAATTTGTTTCATTGGGCAAAAATTGGTATATTCTTATCCTAAGTTTCACAACAAACGAACCAATTTTGCAAAAAATGATTATCTTCGCAAAGAAAACATAACCGAACGTTTATGAGGACTTTTTTACTATTGATATTGCTAAGTATTATCCCGTCTATTTTTGCACAGAACACCAATTTCATAAGCAACCGGAAAATGGATTGCCAAACCATCAATGTCTGTTGCCAAGATGCCCACAACTTTTTATGGTTTGGGACAGATGAAAGTGGACTGCGCCGTTTTGACGGAACACAATTTGTAACTTACCACCATAGTAATACTGACTCCCTTTCATTAGCGAACGACAAGGTGCTTTCCTTATTAATAGACAACTCAAACCAATTGTGGATAGGAACAGGCAACGGTTTGCAACGCTATGTGTCGGAAAGTGACAATTTTCAGACTGTACGCCTAAACGGAATGAATTTTGGAGGGTATATCACCAGCATTATCCAACGGAAAGACGGAGAAATCCTGTTTGTCGTATCCGGTATGGGGCTTTTCCGCCTTGATACAAAAACCATGACGGGATATAAAGTAGAAACGGCAAACCAAACATGGCACAACCGTTACCTCTACAACCTGTATGAAGACAGCCGGGAACGTTTGTGGTTGGGAACCGACCGGGAAGGATTGATACGCATTGACCTAGACACAAAAGAAGAAAAACTCTACTCTTTGCCTTCTACTACGATAAAAGACATTTCAGAAGATAAGAACGGACAGTTATATATTGTAACAAACTATACAGTCTACCGGCTGGACGAAACTACCGACCGGCTTATGCCTCTCCTTTATCAAGGAAAGCAGAAAGACCTTTACTTTACCCGTTCGCTAACAACGACTGACGGAAGGATTGTAATAGGCACAGGCGGAAACGGTTTATTGCAAATATCTTCTAAAGACATGACATTTACGGATTTTCCCCTTTACAATCCGTTTATCAATACCAGCCAAGCCCGAATCACCTGCCTATTCGAGGACCATCAGAAAAACCTTTGGATAGGCAGCCAATACCAAGGCATGTTAATGTATCCCAATATTCCCATGCCTTTTCATTTTACAAACAAGCCAACCTTATATTCAAAAACGCCGGGAAGAATTGCCGCACTCTATTACGACAAAAAAGGGATGTTATGGTGTTCGGTAGAAAACGACGGTATCTACCAATTGAATAATGACGAAACAATTGTGAATTACATCGCTGTCCCACACACAGCCGGTGCTATGTATGAAGACAGTGAAGGGACATGCTGGATAGGCGTAAACGGCCAAGGGCTGTACACGTTAAATCCTAAGACGAACCAATTGCAATTAAAATACCCTATCAAAGGAGATTATGTCATCAGTAGCCTGACAGAAGACAAACACAAAAATCTATACGTTTCTGTTATGGGCGAAGGAATATTGCGCTACCACTTACCGACAGGTGAATTTCAAATGTTTACCTATCAAACGCCATTAGAAAACCAGGCTGAACTGGTGAATTACTGGATTTCTTTTATCTATTGCGATTCGAAAGAAAGATTATGGACTTGCCACCATGGCGGCATCAGCTGTTATGATTTGGAAAAACAGGCTTTTGTCAGACTTCCTTTCCGTGAATGGGTGAGAAAAAGCGCCTATTGCATCTTAGAAGACAAAGACCAACAAATATGGATAGGCACACAAAGCGGTTTGTTGTGCTACAATCCCCAAACAGAAGAATATCAAGCTTTTACCACAGCACAAGGATTACCTACCAATATTATTTCCAGCATAGCAGAGGACGAAAAAGGAGGATTGTGGTGCAGCACATCGCAAGGCATTGCTTATCTTTCACCCGACCGACAAAAAATAACCAACTATTATACCGGCAACGGATTGGAAGACAAGACCTATTTAAACGGCTGTTTTGCCCAAGCAGAAAACGGCACTATCTGCTTTGGGGGAGAAAAAGGCATTACCCGCTTTCATCCGACAGACATACACCCTATCCAACAGAACAAGACACTTTGTATTACCGAAATGTTTATCCGCAACCAAAAGGTCACTCGGCAAACCCGTTCTGGAGGCAAACCCGTCATAAAACAAGATATGGTGGATGCCGATTATTTTTACCTATCCAACACAGACAACAACTTCACTTTCCATGTGTCTACCATGGATTTCAACGATGCCCGAAACGTTATCTATGAATACAAAATAAACGAACTGGAAAAGACCTGGAACCAAACACGTCCGGGAGAAGGGCGCATCTTGTATCCACATTTACCTTCAGGAAATTACACCCTACAAATACGAGCGTATGAAAACAGTGTTTATTCGCCTGTCAAATCGGTAAAAATACACATTGCTTATCCTTGGTATCTAAGCACTTACGCCTATCTGCTCTATTTCATTCTCATTATGGGGGTAGGCTATTTGCTGTATTTGTCCGTCAAACGGAAACAACGTGAAAAAATCGGCGAGATGAAACTGCAGTTTTTTATCAATATCGCTCACGAAATACGCTCTCCGCTTACCCTTATCGTAACTCCATTGGAGAAATTATTGAAACAAGAGCATGATGAAAAGACTCAAAAAGCCTTACTTACTATCCGATACAATGCGAACCGCATCTTGAATTTATTAAACCAACTATTGGATATCCGCCGGATAGACAAAGGACAAATGCAACTGCATTTGGTAGAAACAGACTTACGCACTTTTGTAAACGAACTGCTTGACGTTTTTTATAGCCAGGCACAACAAAAGAACATCCAACTGAATGCCGAAATTGCCGAGAATCTGCCTTCGGTATGGATAGACCCTACTAATTTTGATAAAGTCTTAGTCAATTTATTGACCAATGCATTAAAATACACCTCTGCTGGAGGAGAAATCTGTGTGAGTATACATACCGGTTATGATTCTACCTCGACAGGACCTTTACGCGAATACATTGAACTAACCGTATCAGACACAGGCAGAGGATTGAACGAAAAAGAACTGAAACGGATATTCGAACGTTTCTATCAAAGCGGAACTAACCAAGCTTTTGCCCCGCTCGGATTCGGCATCGGATTAAATCTATGCCAACTCCTAGTCAAACTTCACCACGGAGTAATTTTTGCAGAAAACCGGAAAGACGTTCAAGGAAGCCGCTTTATCGTACGTCTTCCTTTGGGATGTAAACACCTGAAAAAGAAAGAAATTTCGGAAACAGAACCTGTTCATACCGTAAAAAGTCCGGCACAAATCGAATGCGAAATAAATATTCCCAATAAGACACAAGAAAAAGCAGAGAAACCTCATACGAACTATCGGGTACTTATTATTGATGATGACACAGAACTACGCAATTTTTTAGCAGAGAATCTATCAGCCAATTACCGTATAGATACGGCAATGGACGGAGATGAAGGATATAAAAAAGCTGTCACAGAGCAACCAGACATCATTATTTCGGACGTAATCATGCCTAAGAAAAACGGGCTTCAGATGCTAAAAGAATTAAAGAAAAACGTCAATACCAACCATATTCCTGTCATTCTGCTTACCTCAAAGACGGAATTAGCCAATCGTATGGAAGGGCTGACACAAGGTGCTGACGGATACTTGGGCAAACCTTTCAATATGGAGGAATTAGATACACTTATTATCAACTTAATCACAAACCGTATCCGCTTGCAAAAGAAATATACTGGAATGCAAATACAAGACAACAAAGTCTCTTCTTCTTCAAACACTCCGAATTATAACGAACAATTGATGGAGCGTATCATGAAAGTAATCAATGAAAATCTGAGCAATCCTCAACTAAACATAGAGACACTTGCACAAGAAATAGGAATAAGCCGCACCCAGCTTTACCGTTCCATGAAAGAAATCACCGGATTAAATCCCAGTGATTTTGTACGTACCATCCGTTTACGCCAAGCAGCAGAATTGCTTAAAGACAAAAACCTTAATATTACACAAGTTGCGTATTCAGTAGGATTCAGCAGCCAAACTCATTTTTCGAGTGCTTTCAAAAAACAATATGGAATTTCACCTACAGAATACAAAGAGAAGCATAAAGAATAAAAGAAGAGGGTGTCTCAAAATGAAAGCCTATTTCTATTTTGAGACACCCTCGAATACACCCACAAACAGAGCGTCTTCAGGCGGGCAAACCCCGCCCCTACGATTAAATGAAAGAGTCGTACTTACTTATTTTTGTAAGCAGGAATTTTCCCGTCACGAGGTAACATCTCCGGTGTAGGACGTTCATAATTGCTGATAGGAAGTTTTACTTTCATCAGTTTTTTCAACTTATATACCGGACGTTCCACATCTTTCGGGAACGGCATTTTCGAGAATGTCTGGAAATAAAGCAAACAAGCATCTTTCCACCATACGGCATCATTTGCCTGAATCTGCAAACGTTCTGCTATCGCATTGTAGCGTTCTGCATCCACATAAGGCTTCATTTCTTTCCATGTCTGACAGAAACTTCGCGTTTCTTTTAGTCCTTGTTCATAATGACGGCACAATTCATCCCAAAGCGTAGCTCCGCTCTTCATTTGATGCTTCCAAGGCACATGATGGAACCAAAGCAAAAACTCTTCCGGACAAGTGTCAATAGAATCAAATTGCTTAGCCAACGACTCCGGATATTGTGCTACAGCATTGCTTCCCGTATGGCTACGGTCAAAACCAAGACCTTCTTTATCAGCTTGATGATAATAAGAAGGCAACCAATCTGGACGAGCACCGGGGATTGTACACCAAGGTTCTGGTCCATAATGATGTCCCCAAGCGAAAATATGGTGCAATCCAAGCGGCATCATATAATCTACAACAGCTTCACGGCTACGCATCATCATATCTTCCATTGGACCGGTAAACTTAGTATCTGTAGTGAATGTCTGTTTCAGCCATTCTTGAACAATCGCTTCCGATGTCAGTTCCGGATTCCAAGCCAAACGTCCGAATGCATACCAATTAGCCTGTGCTAAATCATTTCCACACCAATTCGCTTCATCGCCGATATTTGCTACACCCGATACTGCTTGAATGGTATTAGGAGCAACATAATCGAAGAATTCTTTCCACATCGGAGCCAGATATGCCAAATGATTGGAATGTCCCAAATATTCTTGTGTCACTTGAAATTCGACCATCAATGGAGTATGTTTCATTGCACCGAATAAAGGGCTGTACGGTTCACGAGGCTGGAAATCAATCGGACCATTCTTTACCTGTACAATCACGTTGTCAAGGAACTTGCCATCAAGTGGTTGGAATTCCAAATAAGCTTGTTTCGCACGGTCGTTATCCGAAGGGCTGTATACAAATGCACGCCACATCACAATACCACCGTATGGTTTCAAAGCCTCAGCCATCATATTGGCACCTTCGGCATGCGTACGATGATAATCACACGGTCCGGGTTGTCCTTCTGAATTGGCTTTTACCAAAAAGCCCCCGAAATCAGGAATCAAGCTGTAAATTTCCTGTACTTTCGCTTTCCACCATGCAGACACGTTTTTATCGAGCGGGTCAGCTGTAGAAAGTTTTCCTAAAACCATAGGAGAAGCAAAGTTGACCGACAAATACACCTTTATATTATAAGGACGGAAAATATCAGCCAAAACTTTTACTTTCTGCAAATAATCCGTACTCAACATTTCAGGCGATGCATTGACGTTATTCAATACCGTAGCATTAATACCGATAGACGCATTTGCACGAGCGTATGCTTCATAACGTGAAGACACTGTCCCCGGAAGTTCTTCCCATTTCCAAAGCGAATGTCCGGCATAGCCACGCTCAATAGTACCGTCTAAATTATCCCAATGATTCAAAATACGCACATCGTATGCGGGACGTTCACGAATATCAAGCGATGCAATATCTTCACCCATTGCCTGAAGCCTGAGCAAATGATAAGCAGCATAAAGCAAGCCCGCCTCAGAAACAGAACCTAAAACGATATTTTCTCCCGATGTACGGATTGTATATCCTTCACGCCCTAAAGCAACATGTTCCGCATCGCTGAACAACTGCAAAGAAACCGGATTCCCTTTCCAGAATTGTTTCAGTTCAGCTTGGGCTTTATCCAAAACAAGCGAATGCAACAAGCATTCCACTGTTGCATTCGCTGTACCATCTTGGCGTAGCCATAAGCGGCTGCCGTCTTCTGCATGCAGTCCGCTTATGCTTACCAATAAAAATAAACTTACCAGTAATTTCCGTATCATTCGCCTCCTCCATCAATGGTGATAATCTTGCCTTCTGCATCATATTCCAGCTCTACAACCTTCAAGCTACGCAGCCAAGTTTTTCCTCCAGAAGGAACACAGTCGTGATGGAACAAATACCATTTTCCTTTGTATTCCACAATGGCATGATGAGTAGTCCAACCTACAACAGGAGTCAGAATAACGCCTTGATATGTAAACGGTCCGTATGGATTATCGCCAATAGCATAGCAAAGGAAATGCGTATCACCCGTAGAATAAGACAAATAATATTTGCCATTGTATTTATGCATCCACGATGCTTCAAAGAAACGATGAGGGTCACTGGCTTTCAACGGATTGCCATCTTTATCTACAATTAATACAGGACGTGGATCTTCTGCAAATTGCATCATGTCCTCACGCAATTTTACCACACGTCCCGGAATAGCCGGTTCGTCCCCTTCCGGAAGATAAGCACTTTCCAAAGCCTTATTATCCCGATAGCGTTGCAACTGACCGCCCCAAATACCACCGAAATAAATGTAATGAGTTCCATCATCATCGCAGAACACAGCCGGGTCAATGCTATAACTTCCCCACATCGGGTTTGCTTCAGGAATAAACGGACCTTCAGGTTTATCACTGATAGCTACGCCCAAACGGAAAATGTCATTGCGGTCCTTCATCGGGAAATACATATAATATTTACCGTTCTTAAACGCAACGTCGCAATCCCATAACTGGCGTCCTGCCCATGGAATATCTTCTGTCTGTAATACAACTCCATGGTCTACAATCTCACCGTTCATTACATCATCAGTAGAGAATACATGGTAATCTTTCATATTGAAGTGGTCACCGTTATCATTTTCAGGCACACCGCTTTCCCAATCGTGTGAAGGATAGATGTATAATCTTCCGTTAAATACGTGAACCGAAGGGTCTGCCATATAATCATTAGGCACTAAATATCTTGCTTCTTTTTTCATACGTCAAAATTTTTAAGATTATAAATTCACTAATTTCAGTACTTTCCCAATTATTCTGCACTTGGAGTTTCGGCATTTTTCGCTTCTTCTATCACTTCTTTTACCCAAGCTTTCGGTTGATAGTCACGGTCGAAAAGCAACGGATAGTCTTTACGTCCACGGATAGGGAAGCCGTTCTTCCAAGAATCACCATCAGTTACCCCCCAGGCAGTTACACGGTCAACGATATCCGCATGTTTTTCAAACAAATCAAAGAATTGTTTCATACGTGCATTCCATGCTTGAGATACAGAATCGGGCAATGCATCAGGATAGGGATTCAACGCTTTCTTGAAAGCAACAGTATCCGAAATATTTGCTGTACGGGATGCGGTAGGAAGTGCACTCATGTCCCATTCAGTAATCATCACTTTCACTCCTTCATTAGCAAAAGCCAACATACTCTTCTCAAAATCTTCAATTTTCGGATAATCCATACCCATGTGTCCCTGCATACCTACAGCATCAATACGCAAGCCTTTTTCTTTCAAGCTACGGATGAGTTTCACTACACCGTCGCGACGACCCGGATTATCCATACCATAGTCGTTATAATACAATTCAATGGTAGAATCTGCTTCGTGTGCATATTGGAATGCCAACGGAATGAATTCCTCACCTAAGATTTCATAGAATTTGCTCTTGCGGTAGGAACCGTCTTCGATAATAGCTTCGTTTACAACATCCCAACCTTTCAGTTTCCCTTTAAAGTGTTGAACAACCGTAGTGATATGAGTTTTCATACGTTGTTTCAATACCTCTGGAGTGACATTCTTTCCGTTCTTGTCTACACAGAACCACTCCGGACATTGAGAATGCCAAATCAGGCAGTGTCCTGTCATCGTCAGACCATTTTCTTCACCGAATTTCACGAAAGCATCAGCATCCTCGAAAGTAAACTTACCTTCTTCGGGTTGCACTTCTTCCATTTTCATACAGTTTTCCGGAACAATCGCACTAAATTGTGTCTTCACAATATTAGTAGCATTGGTATCTCTTCCAGCTACTTGATTTACGTTCAATGCCGTACCAATCAAAAATTTATCACCTACAGCGTCTTTCAAAGTCATTTCTTCTACAGGAGCTGTTTTCGGACCTCCGCAAGCTACTGCGAAAGCCGCAACCAACACGGCTGATGCAATGTGTTTCACTTTCATGGGTTTAATCTTTTAAGTTTATAAGTTATTAAATCTATTAATCTTGCTTACTTCTGCGTTCTGCCAATTCGGCTTGCATCTTTTCATTATACTGCTTGGTAATCGGGTAGAAGAACAAAGCAATCACACCTACAAAGAAAGTAGCCGCAGGAATCAAACTTGAAGACAAGATGATGCCATGGATAGCCGTTTCGCTTTGTGCCACACCTACGCCCGATACATAACCGAAACCGGAAAGCAAGAATCCGAGAATAGCACCACCTACACCCAAACCAGCTTTCAATGCAAATACCACACCGGCGAAAGTAAAGCCTGTAGCACGACGGTAATGGATGTATTCCGAATGGTCGGCAACATCAGCAATCATTGCCCAAAGCAACGGAACAGTAGGAGCGTATGCCAAACTCTTCAAGAAGTTCAAAATGAACATCAATTCGATATTATCTTTAGCCGGGAAGTAGAACATAGCGGTAAAGATAGCCGTCAAAGCCAAACATACAATAAAAGTATTCTTCTTTCCGTACTTGTTGGCAAGGAAATTAGAAAGAAGAATCACACCAAAGAACTGAACCAGTGCACCCAACATATTGAATACACCAAAACCAACCTCGTATGCCTTGTCAGGTGAACTTACAATCAACCCGAAAGCATTTAATATATGATAACCTATTGAATCTTGCGCTTCAGCAGATACCAATCCCAAACGGTCTAAGAATGCAAACAAGGCACCTGCATCTACATAATGTTCGAAATAATAGTTCATGGCACTTCCCCACATAGCAAGTGTAATAAACACGAATAAAGTCAATACAAACATCGCACGCCAAGGAATACTTCCGAAAATATGCTTAATATCTTCACGGATATTAGTCTTCTGACCGGCAGGCGGGGTAATACGCTCTTTAGCTGAAAATGCCGCAATAGCAAGGAAAATAAATCCGACTACTGCAAACAAAGAAATCGTACATAGCCAGCCGTGACCTTTATCTCCATCAGTAGAGAACTTGCTTACCAAAGGCAATGTCAAACCTTGAACTACGAACTGACCGATAGTAGAGAAAATGAAACGTACAGAAGTAATGCTTGTACGTTCTTTAATATCAGCAGACATTACACCGCCCAAAGATGAATAAGGAGTGTTGTTAAATGAATACATAGTCATCAACAACGTATAAGAAATTGTTGCATACAAAGCAACTAACCCTTTGTCTTCAATACCCGGATTATAGAACGCCAACACATAGAATACCATAAAAGGTATTGCTGTCCATAATACCCATGGACGATATTTTCCCCATTTAGTTTGTGTACGGTCGGATAAAATTCCTACTGTAGGATCTACAAAGGCATCTACAATACGCGCTACCAACATAACGGTTCCCGCTATGGCGCCTTCCAGACCGAATACATCGGTATAAAACTTCGTTTGATAAATCATCATCATCTGGAACACAAGGTTCGCAGAGCAGTCTCCTAATCCATAACCGATTTTCTCGGCCATTGAGACTTTTTGATTTGATAGTGTACTCATGATATGTTAGGTTTTAGTTTTAAGTTTTCTATATATAATAAGGTGAAAAGTTTAAGCAGGATAAAGCAAAAAATATCTTTGCCTCGCCCATCACGGCGAAGCAAAGACAAAATAATTAAACTAACCCTAACTTAATATCCAACCTTTTTATTCTTGTTTTCATAATACAGACTTTCTTTTTTACTACAATGCAAATGTAAAGAAAGTTACATAAAAAACGATACGAATTTGATTCAAAAATTATTCTGCATGATACATTTCACCTTTCATTTGTTACAAACATTATCAAGTATGTTACATTTTATGATATAAAACATAAAAGAGCATTTTTCTCTTTACTTTTTAATGCCAAATTCCCGACATATCTTCAAGACTTTACTGGGATATCCAAATCTGAACAATTATCGTTAAAACTGACACGTTTATGAACAAATCCATTTCACATCCTTAATGCAAATATTCTCTAAAAGCAGACCATACATTAAATCTTTTTTTATCTTTGCTAGTATATTTGCATTTAGTAAGAACAATTGAAACATGAAAGACACATGAATAAATGGATTAAATGGGGTATTGTAGTTCTCGTGGTAATCGGGTTGACCATTTTAGGCGTCCGTACGTTTACGCCGCGGGAAAATGAAGAATTAAGCAAGGTAGAAAAGGAAATGCCTTCGGATAAGAAACAGATTTTGAATGTAAACGCGCAAATCGTCCGTCCGCACATCTTGACCGATAAACTTTTCGTGAGCGGCAAGCTGATTCCCGATGAAGAGGTAGACCTTTCTTTTGAGACTTCGGGCAAGATAGTGGATATTAATTTCCAAGAGGGAACAATGGTGAGCGAAGGGCAATTGCTTGCGAAGGTAAATGATAGCCAGCTTCAAGCCCAACTGGCACGTCTGGAGGCACAGATGCCTTTGGCAGAAGACCGTGTGTTCCGCCAAAACGCCTTGCTCCAGCGCGATGCTGTAAGTAAAGAGGCTTACGAGCAGGTGAAAACCGAACTTGCCACTCTCCATGCCGATATAGAAAACGTGCGTGCCACGATTGACATGACCGAGCTTCGCGCTCCTTTCGACGGGGTCATCGGTCTGCGTCAGGTAAGTATGGGTGCATACGCCTCGCCCACGACCGTTATCGCCAAATTAACGAAAATCAAGCCGATTAAAGTGGAGTTTGCCGTACCCGAACGCTATGCGCGCAAGATAAGGAAAGGCACAAAACTTTCGTTCAAGGTAGAAGGGCATTTGGATGCCTTTGAAGCGGAAGTGTATGCCATGGAATCAAGCATCGACCCCGAAACCCATGCCTTGACCGTGCGGGCGATTTATCCGAACACCCGCGCCGAATTGCTTCCGGGACGTTATGCCGATGTTGAGTTGCGCCAAAGCGAAATACAGGATGCCATTGCTATCCCTTCGGAAGCCATTGTGCCCGAAATGGGACAGAACAAGGTATTCGTTTACCGTTCGGGAGTAGCGATGCCCGTCGATGTGGAAATAGGCATCCGCACCGAAGCCGAAGTGCAAATACTTCGTGGATTAGCAGCAGGAGATACCATCCTGACTTCCGGTACCTTGCAACTCCGCACGGGAATGCCTGTTAAATTGGATAACATCAACTAAATCCCGCCTGCCTTATGAACATTTCCGAACTCAGCATCCGCAGGCCGGTACTTGCTACCGTACTTACCATTATCATCCTGCTTTTCGGGTTGATAGGCTACACCACTTTGGGCGTACGCGAATATCCTTCGGTAGATAATCCGATTATTTCCGTGACGTGTAGTTATTCGGGAGCCAATGCCGATGTCATCGAGAATCAGATAACCGAGCCTTTGGAACAGAACATCAACGGTATTCCAGGCATCCGTTCGCTCTCTAGTGTGAGCCAGCAAGGGCAGAGCCGCATCACCGTAGAGTTTGAATTATCGGTCGACCTGGAAACAGCGGCGAATGACGTGCGCGATAAGGTTTCGCGTGCCCAGCGTTACCTTCCCCGCGATTGCGACCCTCCTACAGTTTCAAAAGCCGATGCCGATGCCAGCCCTATCCTAATGGTAGCTATCCAGAGCAATAACCGCTCGCTTTTGGAACTGAGCGAGATAGCCGACCTCACCGTAAAAGAACAACTTCAGACCATTTCCGATGTAAGTAGCGTGTCGATATGGGGAGAGAAGCGTTATTCGATGCGCTTGTGGCTCGACCCTGTGAAAATGGCGGGGTATGGCATTACGCCCGTCGATGTGAAGAGCGCAATGGATAACGAGAATGTGGAATTGCCTTCGGGTAGCATTGAAGGGAATACCGTGGAACTGACTTTACGCACCATGGGGCAAATGCATACCGCCGATGAGTTTAATAATGTGGTCATCAAGGAAGTAGACGGGCAGGTCATCCGCCTGAGCGACATCGGTTATGCCGAATTGGGTGCCGCCGACATCAAGAGTTACATGAAAATGAACGGGGTGCCGATGGTAGGCGTAGTGGTTATTCCCCAACCCGGTGCAAACCACATCGAGATAGCTGATGCCGTATATGAGCGTATGGAGCAAATGGAAAAAGACTTACCCGATGATGTGGAATACACCTACGGATTCGACAATACCCGCTTCATCCGCGCCTCTATCGCCGAGGTAGAAAGTACAGTGTACGAAGCCTTCTTCTTGGTGATTGTCATCATCTTCCTTTTCTTGCGCGACTGGCGCGTAACCTTGATTCCGATTATCGTGATCCCGGTTTCACTCATCGGTGCGTTCTTCATCATGTACGTAGCTGGGTTCTCTATCAACGTATTGACCATGTTGGCGGTGGTGCTTTCGGTGGGACTGGTGGTAGACGATGCCATTGTGATGACCGAAAATATCTACATCCGCATCGAGCAGGGCATGGAGCCTTTCGAAGCGGGCATCGAAGGGGCAAAAGAAATCTTCTTTGCCGTGGTGTCTACTACCATTACCCTCGTTGCGGTATTCCTTCCTATCGTGTTCATGGAAGGTACCAGCGGGCGTCTGTTCCGCGAATTTAGCTTTGTTGTGGCTGGTTCGGTGCTTATCTCCGCTTTTGCCGCCCTCACCTTTACTCCGATGCTTGCCACCAAACTTTTGAAGAAACGTGAAAAACAAAGCTGGTTCTACCGCAAGACCGAACCGTTCTTTGAAGGGATGAATTATTGGTATTCCCAAGGACTGAGCGCATTTTTGAAACACAGATATTGGGCAATTGTATTCACCTTAGTCACATTAGTACTTATCGGGGTGCTTTGGACGCATATCCCGGCAGAAATGGCTCCTTTGGAAGACCGTTCGAAAATCACTATCAATACCCGTGGGGCAGAAGGCGCAAGTTACGAGTATATCCGCGATTATACCGAAGATATCAATTTGCTGGTCGATTCGCTCATCCCTGATGCCGAAGCCGTAACCGCCCGTGTATCGAGCGGAAGCGGAAATATCCAGATTACCTTGAAGGATATCAGCGAGCGTGATTATAGCCAAATGGAAGTGGCGGAACAGCTTTCGCAAGCCATTAAGACCAAGACCAAGGCACGTGCTTTCGTGCAACAACAATCCTCGTTCGGAGGGCGAAGGAGCAGTATGCCCGTACAATACGTGCTTCAGGCAGTAAGCATCGAGAAACTGGAAAAAGTATTGCCTGCTTTCTTAAACAAGGTGTATGATAATCCGACTTTCCAAATGGCGGATGTCGACTTGAAGTTCAGTAGTCCTGAAATGCAGGTCAACATCAACCGCGATAAGGCTGGAACCATGGGCGTGAGTGTGCGCGACATTGCCGAAACCCTGCAATACGGGTTGAGCGGCCAGCGCATGGGCTATTTTTATATGAACGGCAAGCAATACGAGATATTGGGACAAATCAACCGCCAGCAGCGCAACCAGCCTGCTAACATCCGCTCCATTTATATAAGGAGTGACAAAGGCGAGATGATTCAACTGGATAACCTCGTAGAGTTTGTGGAATCCATCACTCCGCCCAAACTTTATCACTACAACCGTTTTATCTCAGCTACGGTATCGGCTGGGCTTGCTGAAGGAAAGACCATCGGGCAAGGATTGGACGAAATGGACAAGATTGCCGCCGAAACCTTAGACGAAACCTTCCGCACCGCACTTTCGGGCGACTCGAAAGACTATCGGGAAAGTTCGTCCAGCTTGATGTTTGCCTTCATCTTGGCGTTGGCATTGATTTACCTGATTCTTGCGGCACAGTTCGAGAGTTTCAAAGACCCGCTCATTATTATGCTCACCGTACCTCTTGCCATTGCTGGAGCGTTGATATTCATGTATTTCGGCGATATCACAATGAACATCTTTAGTCAAATCGGCATCATTATGCTCATCGGCTTGGTGGCAAAGAACGGTATCTTGATTGTGGAATTCGCCAACCAGAAGCAGGAGGCGGGAGAGGACAAGATGCAAGCCATCCGTGATGCCGCCCTGCAACGCTTGCGCCCCATCCTGATGACTAGTGCCGCCACGGTGTTGGGACTTATCCCCTTGGCTTTTGCTACCGGCGAAGGCGCCAACCAACGTATCGCCATGGGTACGGCAGTAGTAGGAGGCATGTTGGTATCTACTTTCCTTACCATGTTCATCGTACCTGCTATTTATTCATATATATCTACAGACCGAAATAAAACAAAGAACGTATGAAACAGATTCTCATCCTGATAGTAACCGTCTTTGCCACGCTTCCCCTTCGTGCGCAATACGAATACACTTTGCAGCAATGCTTGGAAGAAGGCTTGCTGAATAACTATTCGCTCCGTATCTCGCGCAACGAAGAACAAATCAGCAAAAACAATGCCACTTTAGGCAATGCGGGCTATCTGCCTACGGTAGACTTCACCGCGGGATATACCGGCGACTTAAACAGTTCCGATTCGAAACTCCGTGCCGATGGAAGTACGGCATCCGAACGCAACGTACTCGACCATACCCTTGATGCGGGGATTGACTTGAACTGGACTATCTTCGACGGCTTCAACATCTCTACCACTTACAAGCAATTGCAGGAACTGGAGCGTCAAGGAGCCACCAATACGCGGATTGCGATAGAAGATTTCATTGCTACCCTTACCGCCGAGTATTACAACTACATCCAGCAGGAAATCCGTCTGAAGAACTTCCGCTATGCTGTATCGCTCTCGAAAGAACGTTTGCGCATCGTGGAGGAGCGGTATCACATCGGGAATTTTTCGCGTTTAGATTACCAGCAAGCCATGGTGGATTTCAATGCCGATAGTGCCCAATACATGAAGCAGCAGGAACTGGTACACACTTCGCGCATCAACCTCAATGAACTGATGGCGAATAAAGACGTAGACCGCCCCATTCGGGTGCGTGATTCGGTTATCGACCTAAACCGTATCTTGGATTTCGACGAGCTGTGGAATGCCACCTTGAATACCAATGCCAACTTGCTTCATGCCGACCAAAACACGATCTTGGCTCAGCTGGACTACAAAAAAGTGCTCTCGCGCAATTATCCTTACCTGCGCTTGAATGCGGGCTACGGCTATACCTTTAATAAATACGATGTGAATGCCACCCGTCAACGGAGCAATTGGGGATTTAGCGGAGGCATTACCATTGGTTTCAATATCTTCGACGGAAACCGCAAGCGCGAAAAGCGTAATGCCAGCCTTGCTATCCGCAATGCCCAATTGGAGCGTGAACAGGTGGAGCAAGCCCTCCGTGCCGACTTGAGCAACCTGTGGCAGGCATACCGCAACAACATCCGCCTGCTCCACTTGGAACGCGAAAACCTCATAGCTGCTAAAGAGAACCACGAGATAGCCAAGGAGCGTTATCTGCTGGGCGACTTGTCTGGAATCGAAATGCGTGAAGCCCAGAAAAGCCTTCTTGATGCCGAAGAACGCATCCTCTCCGCCGAGTATGACACGAAGATGTGCGAAATCTCCTTGTTGCAACTGAGCGGAAAGGTAACCGTATACCTCTCGAAATAAATTATATAGTGAAGAGGCTGTCTCAAAATGGTAATTGAGTATCAAAAAGTAA
>ULTX01010458.1_pt1 | contig 32582 bp, 22 predicted proteins | sample 1958041 | NCBI WGS metagenome assembly ULTX01 (sample SAMEA4835747, study PRJEB28245) | human gut metagenome | biome: gut microbiome; material: fecal sample | place: Denmark | collected 2008
AGGTCGTTGGCGAAGCTAAATTTATGCGTGCTTTCTTTTATTATGAATTGGCTTCTCAGTATGGACGTGTACCGTTAGTACTTTCTACGGAAGAAGCCGAACCTACACAGCCTACTGCAGCTGAATTGTGGGGACAGATACTGATGGATCTTCGCGATGCGGCATCAAGCATGCCTGCTGTACGGAAAACTGATGGTCATGTGGATAAATATACGGCAGAAGCTATGTTGGGACGTGCTTGGTTATTCTATACCGGTATGTATGGAAACGGTGATGATCTGGCAGCACTGACCAGTACTACTTACAACCCGTTGACAGAAGTAGCTTTGCCTGACGGAACTACTTTGACAAAGCAAGAAGTTATTTCGTATATTGATGACTGTGTAAATAATTCTGGTTATTCATTGGTATCTGATTTCCGTAATTTGTGGGCTTATACCAACCGTTGCACAGTGGAAGATTATGATTATACTAAAGGCCAAGGATTGAAATGGGTAGAAGATGACGCTGCTGTCAATCCGGAATCTATGTTTGCTATCAAGTTCAATAAGTTGGCAAGCTGGCAGACTACTATCGGTTACGCTAACGGTTATGCTTTGCATTTCGGCGTACGTGGTGGTCAGGATTATGCCAAGACTTTCCCGTTCGGTCAAGGATGGGGAGCAGGTCCGGTAGCACCGAATCTGGTAAACGATTGGAATGCTGCTGAATCTGGCGATATGCGTCGTGAAGCTTCTGTGCAGAATGTTAAGGATTTGCCGGCATATACTTATGGTGGTTGGTCAGATTTTGTTCAGGAGACAGATTATTATAATAAGAAATCAAGTCCTGTTTCTGCTCAATATACAGATGATAGTGGAACTTTGCAATATGCACCTGTATTTGAATATGTAATGTATGGAGAAAACGGTTGGCAGAATGACAATCTGATGCAGACGGGTAATATCCATGATTTGGTGCTGATTCGTTTTGCAGATGTATTGCTGATGCAGTCAGAACTGAAGGAAGATGTAACCGGTATCAACCGGGTACGTGCACGTGCCGGACTTGCACCTATCGGAGGTTATTCATTGACAGCTTTGCAGAATGAACGCCGTTGGGAACTTGCTTTCGAAGGTGTCCGTTGGAACGATATCCGTCGTTGGCACATTGCAGCAGCTGCACTTGAGAAACAGACTAATCAACCGGTTTATTACATGGGAACTGCAGCCAAGAACACGGCTCATAGTGGTGGATATGCTGCCCGTTATAATGCTACAGCAGGATTCTTTAAGATTCCTGAAACAGAAGTCTCTTTGTCAAATGGAACTTTAGTTCAGAATGAAGGATGGACAGATGCCAGCAGTGAATACAGTGGTTGGTAATCAAGTAATAATTTAAAAAAGAAAAAAGAAGATATGAAAAAGATATTGTTTGCGTTACCGCTTTTATTTGCCATGCTTTTTGCAGCGTGTGATGCTACTATTGATGATAAGCAACCTGCGGCTAGTGTAACAGCCGAAGAGTTGACCAATAGTTTTGAACTTGTGGCTCGGAGCGAAGGTAATAATAATATTACAGTAGAACTTTCTCCGGTACGTTATGTGAAGGTTTATTCTTCTGATAATGTACTTTTGGCAGAAGGTACGAATCCTACTTTCCAGGTGACTCCTCCTACTACAGATTTGAGTGTTTATATTACTGCTATTAATCAGGATGGAAGTATTACCAAATCATCTGAGAAAACGATTCATGTAAGCGAATATACAGATCTTCCAGCTATTTATGAACAGATTTTTGGCTTAGAGAATGGTGAATATGGTACTACAGTCTGGACATGGGATGATACATTGACCCGCTATTGGGGAAATGGTGGCTGGGGTAGCGATACAACACCTGCTTGGTGGGGTGCCCCGGACGGAGCCGATATCAATGAACAGTGCGAAGGAAAAGGTATGCCTAATGACGGTATTGGTGCTTGGTTCTCTTTGAGTTTGACAGGGGTAGAGACTAGCCGCGGTGAAACAGGCAGTGTAAAGGTAACTGAAGAAACAGCTGTTGCAGGCTGGGGAATGGGTACGATGACCTTTACAGGGACTGTTCCTTTACTTGGTGTATTGCCGAATGATGGAAACCAGCGTTGTTATACTTATCAGATTCTGCAGGCTGATGGTGAACATTTGGTTCTGGCAGCTCAGAGTATAGGTAGTTCTTCAGAAGGTTGGTTCTTCTGTTTCAAGCGTATTGAGAGATAAATTGGATGGTAGAATGTCTTTCAGCCTTTGATAGGATTGACTGATAAAAAGGCCAGAAGGTAAACCAAACCTTCTGGCCTTTTTTAAAACCAGCCTTGTAGCAAGCTTCGGATATGGATAAATTCGAAAACATTTTGATGTGAAATTGTATAGAATGATGTATCTTTGACGGAAATAAAGGAAGAAAAGAAGTATGTTAACCTTTAAAACTATGATAAAAAATATTCAGTATGATAGGCTTATAGTAAGAATCTGTTTTATTCTTTTCAGCCTATGCTTTTGGGGAATGTGTTATCCTTTTCATTTGGCTTATCAGGAACAGTTCCAGTTGTTCTTGTTTACTTCCGATTATTGGGTCTCTAAAAGTACATATCCGGGGGGGATCAGTGAGTATATTGCTGAATTCTTGACTCAGTTTTATTATTATAAATGGCTAGGGGTTCTTATAGTAACGTTTTTATTGGTCTTTGTTCAGATTCTGACCCATTCTTTGACTTTATATATGAGTCGTTTGAAGGGTACTTCTGCCGATGCATGGTATTATATTTCTTATTTCCCATCTGTTTCGGCTTGGGTGTTCTTATGTGATGAAAACAATATGCTGGCAGGAATTATATCGTTGATAATGACTCTGGCAGTTACTTGGGGATACATTTGTGTACGTAAGATATACTTTCGATGGATTTATGCATTTGCCATGCTTCCTTTACTGTATTGGGTAGCAGGAGGACTGTGTGGATTGTTTTTGTTATGGGTACTTTTCTGTGAAGCTTTTGTCTATGTTTCTTCGAGGCGTAACTTTCACCTACTTTTTTGTCTTTTATTGTTGTTGGTGGCGGTAGCTTGTCCTTATTATTGCTCTTCAGTACTCCAATATCCACCTGTCCGGCTGATTACAGGAATTGGTTATTACCGGTTCCCGGTTGGTATTCCGTTGGCTGGTATAATGGTATGTCTGGTTTCCTGGCTGGCTGTTGTCGTTCCTTTATTCTTACCTCCAGTGAATACTGGAGTGAGATATCGTTGTAATGTACTCTTATTGATTATTGTTGCTCTTGTCGGGACTGGCTGGATTTATTTTTCTTGTGACTGGCAGAAGGAGAAAGTGATAGCTTATGATTATTATGTCCGTACCCGTCAATGGAACAAGGTTATAGCAATGGCCGAGAAAGAAACACCTGTTACTCCTCTTGAAGTTGTTTCCTTGAATTTGGCTTTAGCCAAGACAGGCCAATTAGGTGAGCGTATGTTTCAGTTCTATCAGAATGGTACTGCCGGATTACTTCCTGATTTTGTACGCGATTTTAATGTTCCTTTGTTGGTGAATGAAGTTTATTATCATTTGGGTATGATTAATACCTCCCAACGATTTACTTTCGAGGCAATGGAAGCGATACCTTCTTATCAGAAAAGTGTACGATGCTATCAGCGGCTTGCTGAAACGAATATTATTAATGGAGATTATGTTGTCGCCGGTAAATATTTACGTGCATTGAGTCATACATTATTTTATCGGCAGTGGGCTGAAGAGGCATTGGCTTGTTTGTCTGATGAACAGAAAGTAAACGCACATCCTGAATGGGGATATTTGCGTACTTTGCTTTATGATGATGATTTTTTGTTCGATGAAGACCAGAAAGACAATATGCTGGGAATGTTATTGAAGAAGAATAAATCCAATAAACTGGCTTTTGAGTATCTGCTGGCTTATGAGTTATTGGATAAGAACATAGAAGCATTTCTTAAATATTATCCTTTGGGAAAGGATATGGGATATACTGCTATACCCAGAAGCTATCAGGAAGTGTTGTTGTATATATGGACTCAGCAGCATACATCTTTCCAAGGAATGCCTTGGAGTATTTCTCCTATGCTACAGAAAGAGGTAACAGAGTTTGCTACTGCGTATGTGCGTAATCCTACTGATGAATCTTATTTCAGGCAGAATTTCGGAAAGACTTATTGGTATTATTTGTTATTCAGAGGAATGGAATGATGAAAAAGATAATTGAATACTTTGGATTAGGAATTATATTATTGGCTTCCTGTACAGATAAAGTGGTATCTCCTCAGTTGATGGAAACATACCCTTCTATTTATCCGGACTATACAGAAGTGACAATACCTGCTGGTATTGCCCCGATGAATTTTGATTTGACAGATGAAAAGTATGAACGGGTAGATGTGACAGTACGAGGCGTAAGGGGGAAAACGTTACATGTGAATGGGAAGAGGATTTCGTTTGAAGAGACCGACTGGCATGAACTGGTGGAGGCCAATAAAGGAGATAGCCTGCTGTTTACGGTTTCGGTCAAGCGAGATGGACAGTGGAAACAATACCGGAGTTTTCCGATGTATGTAAGTAACTATCCGATAGATTATGGAATAGTATACCGATTGATAGCTCCCGGATATGAGGTTTATAGTAAAATGGGAATCTATCAGCGCGACTTGTCTTCTTTTAAGGAAAAAGCTCTTATAGAGAATACTTTGGTTCCTGGTATGTGTGTGAACTGTCATTCTTTCAATCAGGCACAGACAGAACGTTTGAGTATTCATGTGCGCGGTTCTCATGGGGGAACACTCTTGCAGGAAGGAGGACAGTTGGAGGTGTTGGATACAAAAACAGATTCCACTCTTTCTGCTTGTGTATATCCTTATTGGCATCCGTCCGGAAAATACATTGCTTATTCTGTCAATAATACCCGCCAGGGATTTCATGCTGTGAAAGAAGAACGTATTGAAGTGATGGATAATTCTTCTGATATTGTAGTATATCATCCAGCAACTCATGAACTGATTACAACTCCGATGTTGCAGCGGAAAGATGCATTTGAGACTTTTCCAGCTTTTTCTCCCGATGGGCGGACATTGTATTTCTGTAGTGCTGAGGCAAAACAGATGCCTCAAGAATATAAGGAAGTGAAATACAGTTTGTGTAGTATTGCTTTCAATCCGGAGAACGGAACGTTCGGCGAAAAGGTAGATACGTTGGTTTCAGCCCAACAGTCAGGTAAAAGTGTTTCGTTTCCCCGTCCTTCGTATGATGGGCGTTATCTGATGTTCACTTTATCCGATTATGGTAATTTTTCCATTTGGCATAAAGAAGCAGATTTGTGGATGTATGATTTGAAACAGCAGATATCCTATCCCATTGAAGAAGTGAATAGTGATGATACGGAAAGTTTTCATAATTGGAGTAGTAATTCTCGTTGGTTTGTTTTCAGTTCGCGGAGGGATAACGGACTATATACCTATCTTTATATTGCCGGTGTGGGAGAAGATGGAAAGGTGACCAAGCCATTTATGTTGCCTCAGAAAAGTCCTTTTGAATATTATGATGGCCTGGTGTATTCGTTCAATGTTCCCGATTTTGTCCGTCAGCCAGTTGAGGTAGACCATGTTGAGGTAAGAGAAAAACTTGTAAAACCTGAACGTGTGAAATTGACAGTAAGAGAAAGAAAATGATTCTATCCTTTTTTGTTTCTATAGAAAGGCTGTGCGGCTCATATGGGTGTCTGCATGGCCTTTTTTGATGATTGAAAAACAGGAATGTTTTGAAGAGATAAAAAGGCATTTCCGGACAGAAAGTCGAAACGTATAGGCTTCGATTAAAATTGTATCATTCCGTGGTATAAAATATCCTTACCTTTGCTGATGTTAATTAGTAACAGTAAAGCTAATCATTATGAAAATATCAAGAACAATTCTTACAACACTGATTGCAGGTGCATGTATCACTGCCTGTAGCAGTAATCAAGGAAAACAGGTGGAACGGCAGGAACTGAAAAGCCCAGAAGCGGTTATGATGCTGGATATTCTGAAGGCGGTTCCTCAACAAGGAAAATTCATGTTCGGTCATCACGATGATCCTGTGTATGGTATCGGTTGGGATGGGGATACTGCCCGTAGTGATGTGAAGAGTGTGTGTGGAGATTATCCTGCAGTCATGTCATTTGATTTGGGACGCATCGAAATTTATGGAGATAAGAATCTGGATAATGTTTCTACAGACCGTATCCGTCAGGAAGTGGTTGCACAATACGAACGAGGTGGAATGGTCTCTTTCAGTTGGCATGCGGATAATCCGTTGACTGGAAAGGATTCTTGGGATGTGAGCGATTCTACAGTTGTGAAGTCTATATTGCCAGGCGGAGCCAATCATGATAAGTTTATGGGATGGCTGGATAAGATTGCTGATTATCTGAACTCTATCCAGACTGCTGATGGTACAAAAGTGCCGGTGTTGTTCCGCCCGTGGCATGAACATACTGGTAGTTGGTTCTGGTGGGGGCAGAATTTGTGCTCTACAGAAGATTACAAGGCTCTTTGGAAGATGACCTATGATCGGATGCAGGAGAAAGGTGCTACTCAGTTGATTTATGCTTATTCGCCAGGAACCGAACCCAAAGATTCTACGGAGTATTTGGAACGTTATCCGGGAGATGAAATTGTTGACCTTATTGGAGTAGATGCCTATCAGTATGATAAAGATACATTCGGTCAGAATTTGGAGAATGCATTGACTATTATGACTCAGGTAAGTAAAGCGCACGGAAAGGCGATGGCTGTAACAGAAACCGGATATGAAACAATTCCTGATTCTGTTTGGTGGACAGGAACTTTGTTGCCAGCCATTGAAAAATATCCTATCAGCTATGTACTGGTATGGCGGAATGCACGCGAACGTGAAAATCATTATTATGCACCTTATCCAGGACAAGTTTCAGCTGCTGATTTTGTACGCTTTTATGAGCATCCTAAAACAGTATTTGCGGAAGATATGAAACAATTTGAAAAAAAGAAATAAGTTATGAGTACCTTTGACGATCAAGTAAAACAGTTGTTTGCAAAGCATGAAGCTTTGATTACCCGTAAGAATGAACCGGTAGCAGAAGGGAACGGAGTTTATACCCGTTATAAATATCCGGTAGTGACTGCTGCTCATACGCCGATATTCTGGCGTTATGATTTGGATGAAAAAACAAATCCGTATCTGATGGAACGTATCGGGATGAATGCTGCCATGAATTCCGGAGCTATCAAGTGGAATGGCAAGTATGTATTGGTTGTACGTGTAGAAGGCGCCGACCGTAAGTCTTTCTTTGCCGTTGCCGAGAGCCCGAATGGAGTAGATAATTTCCGCTTTTGGGATTATCCGGTAACGATGCCGGATGATGTGATTCCAGCTACCAATATTTATGATATGCGTCTGACAGCTCACGAAGACGGTTGGATTTATGGTGTTTTCTGTGCCGAGCGTCATGATACCAATGCTCCGGCCGGTGATTTGTCGTCGGCTACAGCTACTGCTGCGATTGCACGTACCAAAGATTTGAAGACCTGGGAACGTTTGCCGGATTTGAAATCGAAAAGTCAGCAGCGAAATGTGGTGCTTCATCCGGAATTCGTGGATGGAAAATATGCGTTCTATACCCGTCCACAGGATGGATTCATCGATGCCGGTAGTGGTGGTGGTATTGGCTGGGCATTGGTGGATGATATTACTCATGCTGAAGTGAAGGAAGAAAAGATTATTGATTGCCGTTATTATCACACCATCAAGGAAGTGAAGAATGGCGAAGGACCTCATCCTATCAAGACTCCAAAGGGTTGGCTGCATCTGGCTCATGGCGTACGTGGTTGTGCTGCCGGATTACGCTATGTACTGTATATGTACATGACTTCACTCGAGGATCCGACCAAAGTCATTGCAGCTCCGGGTGGCTATTTCATGGCTCCGGAAGGTGAAGAAAGAATCGGTGATGTATCGAATGTTCTCTTTACCAACGGTTGGATTGCTGATGAAGACGGTAAGGTATTTATTTATTATGCTTCTTCTGATACACGGATGCACGTAGCTGTTTCTACGATAGACAAACTGGTGGACTACTGTATGAATACTCCGCAGGATGGTCTGACTACTACAGCTTCTGTAGAAACCTTGAAGAAACTGATAGATAAGAATATGCAGATTATGAAATAATATATACGATTAAAAAAATAATATCCGAAAAAGTAAGTACTACTATGATAAAACTCACAGAAAAGATTGGTTATGGATTCGGCGATATGGCATCTTCTATGTTTTGGAAGTTGTTTGGAGCCTATCTGATGATTTTTTACACCGATATATTTGGACTACCGGCGGCTATGGTAGGAACCATGTTTCTGGTTACTCGTATATGGGATTCCGTGTTCGATCCGATTGTCGGTGTAATTGCCGACCGGACTTCCAGTCGGTGGGGTAAGTTCCGTCCGTATTTGTTGTATCTGGCTATTCCTTTCGCATTGATAGGAGTACTTACTTTTTATACACCTCCCTTCGGAGATGTAGGTAAGCTGGTTTATGCTTATCTTACCTATTCTTTGATGATGATGGTGTATTCGGGCATCAACGTACCCTATGCTTCGCTGTTGGGTGTCATGAGTCCGGACCCGAAAGAACGGAATACCTTGTCTACTTACCGTATGATGTTTGCTTATTTGGGTAGCTTTATTGCACTGTTGCTGTTTATGCCTATGGTAAACTGTTTCAGTGGGGGCAGTTCTGATATTGCCGACCAACAGTTTGCGTGGACTATGGCGGTAGTGGTGATTGCGGTAATGTGTGCAGTATTGTTTTTAGGATGTTTTGCTTGGACAAAGGAGAGGGTAAAACCAATCAATGACCGGAAGACATCACTGAAGGAAGATATCAGGGATTTGTTCCATAACAAACCTTGGTGGATTCTGTTCGGTGCAGGTGTAGCTACCTTGGTCTTTAATTCAGTCCGTGACGGTGCGGCTGTCTATTATTTTAAGTATTATATACTGGAAGAGCAGCATCAATCTATTTCATTGTTCGGTATTACTTTTGTATTGAGTGGCCTTTATCTGTCAATCGGACAAATAGCCAATATTATAGGAGTGATACTGGCTGCCCCGGTAAGTAATCGTATAGGTAAGAAGCGGACTTTTGCAGCCTCTATGTTACTGGCTGTTATCTTGAGTATTGTCTTCTTCTGGTTCGAGAAGGATGATCTCACCTGGATATTCCTGTTTCAGTGTCTCATCAGTATCTGTGCCGGATGTATTTTCCCGTTGTTATGGTCGATGTATGCCGATTGTGCCGATTATTCTGAACTGAGAACCGGGAATCGTGCCACTGGGCTGATATTCAGTGCTTCATCGATGAGCCAGAAATTTGGTTGGGCTATTGGTACTGCTGTGACCGGATGGTTGTTGAGCTTTTTCGGATTCCAGCCGAATGCGGAACAGAGCCCGGAAACAATCCAAGGTATTAAGATGTTCTTGAGCTGGCTGCCTGCGGCTGCAGCTTTCATTTCGGTGTTGTTTATTGTCTTGTATCCGTTGAGTGAACGGAAGACAAAAGAAATAATGGAGAAGTTGAACCTTAAACGTGCTGCTAAGACAAATGAATAAATTAATCAAGCAGCTTCGTACTGAAACTCAGAAGGAGCTGGAAACAAATATTCTGCCATTCTGGATGGACAGAATGTTAGACAAAGAAAGAGACGGTTTTTATGGTCGGATAGACGGAGAAGGACATTTGGATGCAAAGGCTCCGAAAGGGGCTATTCTGAATGCCCGTATCTTGTGGACATTTTCTGCTGCTTATCGGATATTGAAGAAGGAAGAATATCTGGAAACTGCCGCCCGTGCCAAACGGTATCTGATAGATTGTTTTTATGATACCGATTTCGGTGGAATCTATTGGGAACTGGATTGTGACGGAAATCCGACGGATACAAAGAAACAGATTTATGCTATTGGTTTTGCTATCTATGGACTGAGCGAATATGCCCGTGCTACGGGAGACGAAGAAGCTTTGGATTATGCCATACGTTTGTTCGAGGTAATTGAGAAATATAGTTTCGACCCGGTACAGAACGGCTATCTGGAAGCATTGACCCGTGATTGGAAGCCGATAGAAGATATGCGATTGAGTGATAAGGATGAGAACGAGAAGAAGACCATGAATACGCACTTGCATATTCTGGAACCGTATACCAATTTATATCGTGTCTGGAAAGACGAGCGCTTGGAGAATCAGTTGCGTAATTTGATACGTATTTTCCTTGACAAGATTCTGGACCGTAAAACAGGTCATCTGAATCTTTTCTTTGAGGAAGATTGGCTGAATAAGTATCATATTTATTCGTATGGCCATGACATTGAGGCTTCCTGGTTGTTGCATGAAGCGGCATTGGTTTTAGGTGATGCAGGACTGTTGAAGGAGGTTGAAGAATGGGTGGTGCGGATTGCTCAGGCTGCCGATGAGGGATTAAATGCTGACGGTAGTATGATTTACGAAAATTTCCTTGATAGACAGCATATTGATCGGGAATGTCATTGGTGGGTGCAGGCCGAGAATGTCGTTGGACATGTAAACTTATATCAACATTTTCAGGATGAAAAGGCATTGGAAATAGCCGGAAAAACCTGGAATTTCATTTGTGAACATCTGATAGATCGCCAGGGAGGTGAATGGTATTGGAGTTGTTACGAAGACGGTACTGTCAATACTAAAGATGATAAAGCCGGTTTTTGGAAATGTCCGTATCATAACGGGCGAATGTGTATGGAAATCATTGAACGTTTTTCATAGTTATAGGTAAGGCAGCTGGCATAGAATAACCGGATTTTATTCCGGAGAATCTTGATACTGAATATGTCAGTTGTTCATATATTGTTAGGGATACATAATTTGGTGGTTAAACCTGAGGCGCTCGCGAAGAGTTCCTCAGGTTTTTTATTAATAATTTATAAAAATGAAATAAATACACTATAATTTTGCGGTACAGGATATTATTTGTATCTTTGTGCCGAGATGGATGAAAGGTGGAGGGGCATTAAGCTCCTTTTTTTGTTCTTAATAGTTAATACATGATAGATAAAAACATTGTAACCCGGATAGTAAACGAGTGGCTGGAAGGTAAAGATTACTTTTTGGTAGATGTTACAGTGAGTCCGGATGACAAAATTGTAGTTGAAATCGACCATGCCGAAGGAGTGTGGATTGATGATTGTGTGGAACTGAGCCGTTACATCGAGTCGAAATTGAACCGTGAAGAAGAAGACTATGAACTAGAAGTCGGTTCAGCGGGTATCGGTCAGCCGTTTAAGGTACTGAAACAGTATGAAATCCATATCGGAAAGGATGTGGAAGTACAGACCAAGGATGGTAAGAAATGGACCGGTGTACTGACAGAGGTCACTAGTGACAATTTTACCATTGTAATACAGGTAAAGGTCAAGGAAGAAGGGGCTAAACGACCGAAAATGGTGGAACAAAGTGTTACTTTCACGTACGATGAAATAAAATATACCAAATACTTAATCAGCTTTAAATAAGATTATGGCTAAAAAAGAAGAAACTGTCAGTCTGATTGACACATTCTCGGAATTCAAGGAACTGAAGAATATAGACCGCACCACGATGGTGAGTGTACTGGAAGAATCTTTCCGTAGTGTGATAGCGAAGATGTTCGGTACAGACGAGAACTACGATGTGATTGTGAATCCGGATAAGGGCGATTTTGAAATTTACCGGAACCGTACAGTCGTAGCCGATGACGAACTGACGAACCCTAATATGCAGATTTCTCTGACAGAGGCTCGTAAGATTGATGCTTCATACGAAGCGGGTGAGGAAGTAACCGATCAGGTATTCTTTGAAAAATTTGGTCGTCGTGCCATCCTGAATTTGCGGCAGACATTGGCTTCCAAGATTCTTGAACTGGAGAAGGACAGTCTGTACAATAAGTATATCGATAAGGTAGGTACCATTATCAGCGCAGAGGTTTATCAGATCTGGAAGAAAGAAATCCTGCTTCTCGATGACGAAGGTAATGAACTGCTGTTACCGAAGACTGAACAGATTCCGAGTGATTTCTACCGGAAAGGTGAAACAGCCCGTGCTGTTGTGGCTCGTGTGGACAACAAGAATAACAATCCGAAAATTATCCTGAGCCGTACATCTCCAATGTTCTTGCAGCGTCTGTTTGAACAGGAAGTACCGGAAATCAATGACGGATTGATTACGATTAAGAAAATTGCTCGAATCCCAGGTGAACGAGCCAAGATTGCAGTAGAATCTTATGATGATCGTATTGACCCGGTCGGAGCTTGTGTAGGTGTGAAAGGCTCGCGTATCCATGGCATCGTACGTGAATTGCGAAACGAGAATATTGATGTCATTAACTATACATCGAATATTCAACTTTTTATTCAGCGTGCGTTGAGTCCTGCCAAGATTTCATCCATCGTCATGCATGAGGAAGAAAAGAAGGCAGAGGTATATCTGAAACCGGAAGAAGTGTCACTGGCTATCGGTAAGGGAGGTATGAATATCAAGTTGGCCAGTATGCTGACCGAATATACCATTGACGTATATCGTGAATTGGATGAAAATGCAACTGATGAGGATATCTATCTGGATGAATTCAAGGATGAAATCGATGATTGGGTAATCAATGCCATCAAGAGTATCGGCATCGATACTGCCAAAGGTGTATTGAATGCTCCGCGTGAAATGCTGATTGAGAAGGCAGACTTGGAAGAAAACACGGTAGATGATGTGTTGAGAATTTTGAAAGCGGAGTTCGAAGAAGAATAAGCGATACGTTCTGTCCCCTGAACGGTTAAGGATCTGTGGCGATTCAGTATTTTGTTGCCTGGTCTTTTGTGTGCATGAACTTTTTCCCGAACTCTATTAAAAACTGAAGAAATTATGACGATTAGATTGAATAAAGTAACAAGAGACTTGAATGTAGGAATAGCGACGGTAGTAGACTTTTTGCAGAAAAAAGGCTATACCATAGATGCTAATCCCAATGCCAAAATAACCGATGAACAGTATGCTGCGCTAGTAAAAGAGTTCAGCAAGGATAAACATCTGAAGATGGAGTCGGAAAAAATCATTCAGGAAAGACAGAACAAAGACCGTAATAAGGCTTCTGTCTCTATCGATGACCTGAAGTCGGAGTCAAAGACTTCAACTTCGGATACCATTGAGACAGTAGTTCCCGAAGATGTACGTCCGAAATTCAAACCGGTAGGTAAAATTGATTTGGACAGTCTGAATAAGAAAAAAAAGGTAAAACCGGCTGTTGTGGAGCCTGCTACAGAACAGACAGCTCAGGAAACACCTGCGCAGCCAGAACCTGTCAAGAAAGAGGTAGAAGCAGAAAAGACGACCCGTCCTGAACCGGTTGTCGAAGAAGTGAAGAAACCGGAACCACAAGAAGTGAAAGAAGAACTTAAACAGCCGGAGATAAAGGCAGAAGATATCAAACCAGAGCCGATGGAAGAAAAGAAACAAGAAAACCCGGATGTACAGTCCGCCCAAAAGAAAGAGGACGAGGTGTTTAAAATCCGTCCTACCGAATTTAAGTCAAAAATCAATGTGGTAGGTCAGATTGATTTGGCTGCATTGAACCAGTCTACCCGTCCGAAAAAGAAATCGAAAGAAGAAAAACGCAAGGAGCGGGAGGAAAAAGATAAGCAGCGACAAGAACAGCGTAAGCAGATGAAAGATGCCATTATCAAAGAGATCAGAAAGACTGATGAAAAAGGTGAGAAGGCAGGGCTGGATGATGCTGCTAAGAAGAAGAAACGTAACCGTATCAATAAAGAACGGGTCGATATCAATAATCCCGGTGCTGTAAACGTAAGTGCAAATTCCGGTGCAGCACGTAGTGAGAAGTCTGGAAAGAGCAATGCTTCCAGCCAAGGAAGTGGCAAACACAACAAGGACCGTTTCAAGAAACCGGTAGTGAAACAGGAAGTCAGTGACGAAGATGTTGCTAAGCAGGTGAAGGAAACACTGGCTCGTCTTACAAATAAAGGAAAGAATAAGGCAGCTAAATACCGTAAGGAAAAACGCGAACAGATACAGAACCGCCAGATGGAGCAGGAAGAACTCGAACAGGAAGAAAGCAAAGTTTTGAAACTGACAGAGTTCGTTACTGCCAATGAATTGGCGAACATGATGGATATCTCTGTAACCCAAGTTATCTCTACTTGTATGAGCGTGGGACTGATGGTATCTATAAACCAGCGTCTGGATGCTGAAACCATTAATCTGGTAGCGGAAGAATTCGGATACAAGACAGAATATGTAAGTGCGGAGGTTGCACAGGCTATCGAAGAAGAAGCCGATGCTGAAGAAGACTTGCAGGAACGTGCTCCGATTGTTACTGTCATGGGACACGTAGACCATGGTAAGACTTCATTGCTCGACTATATCCGTAAGGCTAATGTGATTGCGGGTGAAGCTGGAGGTATTACACAGCACATCGGTGCATACAATGTGAAATTGGAAGATGGTCGTCGTATCACTTTCCTCGATACTCCGGGTCACGAAGCATTTACAGCGATGCGTGCCCGTGGTGCAAAGGTGACGGATGTGGTAATCGTTATTGTGGCTGCCGATGATAATGTCATGCCGCAGACAAAGGAAGCTATCAACCATGCTATGGCAGCAGGCGTTCCTATCGTATTTGCCATCAATAAGATTGATAAACCGAATGCCAATCCGGACAAAATTAAGGAGGAATTGGCAGCCATGAATTTCCTGGTGGAAGAATGGGGCGGTAAGTACCAGTCACAAGACATTTCTGCCAAGAAGGGTATCGGAGTTAAGGAACTTCTGGAAAAAGTATTGCTTGAGGCCGAAATGTTGGATTTGAAAGCTAATCCGAACCGTAAGGCTACCGGCTCAATCATCGAATCTTCATTGGATAAGGGACGTGGTTATGTAGCTACAGTATTGGTTTCTAACGGTACATTGCATGTCGGCGATATTGTATTGGCAGGAACAGCTTACGGTAAGGTGAAAGCAATGTTCAACGAACGTAACCAGCGTCTGAAAGAAGCCGGACCTTCTGAACCGGTATTAATTTTGGGATTAAACGGTGCTCCGGCAGCCGGCGATACTTTCCACGTATTCGATACAGATCAGGAAGCACGCGAAATAGCCAATAAACGTGAACAGTTGCAGCGTGAACAAGGCTTGCGTACACAGAAGATGTTGACTCTTGATGAGGTAGGACGTCGTCTGGCTTTGGGTGACTTCCACGAACTGAATATTATCGTGAAAGGTGACGTGGACGGTTCTGTAGAAGCATTGAGCGATTCACTTATCAAATTGTCTACTGAACAGATTCAGGTCAATGTTATTCATAAGGGCGTAGGACAGATTTCCGAATCTGATGTTTCATTGGCGGCCGCTTCCGATGCTATTATTGTAGGCTTCCAGGTTCGTCCGTCAAGTAATGCGGCGAAACTGGCCGAACAGGAAGGTGTAGATATCCGTAAGTATTCTATCATCTACGATGCTATCGAAGAAGTCAAGGCTGCGATGGAAGGTATGTTGGCACCGACATTGAAGGAACAGGTAACCGCTACTATCGAAGTGCGTGAGGTCTTCAATATCAGCAAGGTGGGTATGGTAGCTGGAGCAATGGTGAAGACCGGTAAGGTGAAACGTTCCGACAAGGCCCGTCTGATTCGAGACGGTATCGTAATCTTTACAGGTAACATCAATGCCTTGAAGCGTTTCAAGGACGATGTGAAGGAAGTAGGTACCAACTTTGAGTGTGGTATCAGCCTGACCAACTGTAATGATCTGAAGGTAGGTGACATCATTGAAACTTACGAAGAGGTAGAAGTGAAGCAGACATTGTAATTGAATAAAATTTATAAGACAGGTAGACGCAGGTTACGCTGATTCCACGCTTTCTTATTTTTTTAAAGGAAGTTCGTGTAGTCTGTGTGGTCTGCGTCTATTCTTTATGAAGAAAACAAATGACTACACTTGATTGGATAATTGTCATCGTATTGGGATTGGGAGCTGTCCTGGGATTCATGAAAGGATTTGTTTCACAGGTCATTTCCATTGTAGGACTGATAGCTGGTCTGTTGGTAGCCCGTGCTTTGTTCGGTGTAGTAGGAGAAAGATTAGCGACTGAAATCGGAACCTCTGTGACGATAGGACAGATTCTGGCTTTTATTCTGATTGGTATCATTGTACCGTTAGGATTGTCTGTCGTCGCATCTTTGTTGACAAAGGTGCTGAATATCATTAATCTGGGATGCATCAACCGTTGGCTGGGTTCTGGAGTCGGACTAATTAAATATGCTTTGTTGGTGAGTATGGCTATCCGTCTGATTCAGTTTATCGATGCAGATAATACACTGATTCAGTCAACCACTAAGCAGGAATCATTGTTATATTATCCGATGGAACGTTTTTCAAGTGTATTTTATCCGGCTTTCAAGTCTGTGGCCGAACAATTGATGGATGCTCCTACTTATAATGATACAGATTTACTTTGAGAAAATTAGATATAGACAATTCAGTTATTAACTTAAAACAGATATGCAGCTAGAACCCAATAAATATGTAAAGGAACTGACGCAGGAAAAGTATAAATATGGCTTTACTACCGATGTTCATACGGATATTATCGAAAAGGGACTGAATGAGGATGTGGTGCGGCTTATCTCGGAAAAGAAAGGAGAGCCTGAATGGTTACTGGATTTCCGTTTGAAAGCGTACCGTTACTGGCTGACGCTGGAGATGCCTACTTGGGCGCACCTCAATATACCTGAAATCGATTATCAGGCTATTTCTTATTATGCAGACCCGACCAAGAAGAAGGAAGGGCCGAAAAGCATGGATGAGGTAGACCCTGAACTGATTAAGACATTCAATAAACTGGGTATTCCGTTGGAAGAACAGATGGCACTGAGTGGCATGGCAGTAGATGCTGTCATGGATTCTGTCTCTGTCAAGACAACTTTTAAAGAGACATTGATGGAGAAGGGTATCATTTTCTGTTCCATCAGTGAAGCCGTACGTGAACATCCGGATTTAGTAAAGAAATACCTGGGCTCTGTGGTCGGTTACCGTGATAACTTTTTTGCTGCTCTGAACTCAGCGGTATTCAGTGACGGATCGTTTGTCTATATTCCGAAAGGTGTTCGTTGCCCGATGGAACTGTCTACATATTTCCGTATCAATGCCGCAAATACCGGACAGTTTGAGCGTACCCTGATTGTAGCCGATGATGATAGTTATGTATCCTATCTGGAAGGATGTACAGCTCCGATGCGTGATGAAAACCAGTTGCATGCGGCTATCGTAGAAATTGTGGTGCTTGACCGGGCCGAAGTAAAGTATTCTACTGTACAGAACTGGTATCCGGGAGATGCCGAGGGTAAAGGTGGTGTCTATAATTTTGTAACAAAACGCGGTAATTGTAAAGGAGTAGACAGCAAACTGTCCTGGACACAGGTAGAAACCGGTTCGGCCATTACCTGGAAATACCCCAGTTGTATCTTGACAGGTGACAATGCGGTAGCCGAATTCTATTCTGTAGCTGTTACGAATAATTATCAGCAGGCTGATACAGGTACCAAGATGATTCATCTCGGGAAGAATACCCGTTCTACCATTGTGAGTAAAGGAATCAGCGCCGGTAAGAGTCAGAACTCATACCGTGGTTTGGTACGTGTGGCCGAGCGTGCTGAGAATGCCCGTAACTACAGTCAGTGCGATTCTTTGCTGTTGGGCAGTCAGTGCGGTGCCCATACTTTCCCATATATGGATATTCATAATGAAACGGCTGTAGTAGAACATGAGGCTACTACTTCTAAGATTTCAGAAGACCAGTTGTTTTATTGTAACCAGCGCGGTATCAATACCGAAGATGCTATTGGACTGATTGTGAATGGGTATGCAAAGGAAGTCATCAATAAACTTCCGATGGAGTTTGCGGTGGAGGCCCAGAAGCTGTTATCCATTTCCCTGGAAGGAAGCGTAGGATAAACGATTTGATAATATCAATGATTAACGGAGAAAAAACTATGTTAGAAATAAAGGATTTACATGCCAGTATCAATGGCAAAGAGATATTGAAAGGCATTAATCTGACAGTAAAGTCAGGTGAGGTACATGCCATTATGGGACCGAACGGTTCCGGGAAAAGTACGTTGAGTAACGTGCTGGTCGGTCATCCGGCTTATGAAGTGACAAAAGGTTCTGTTACATTCGATGGAAAGGATTTGCTGGCTTTGAGTCCGGAAGACCGTAGTCACGAAGGATTGTTCCTTTCTTTTCAATATCCGGTTGAGATTCCGGGTGTAAGTATGGTAAACTTTATGCGTGCGGCTGTCAATGAGCAGCGTAAGTATAAAGGATTGCCGGCATTGACTTCCAGTGAATTCCTGAAACTGATGCGTCAGAAGCGTGAGATTGTAGAATTGGACAGTAAGTTGGCCAATCGTTCCGTGAACGAAGGTTTCTCTGGAGGAGAAAAGAAACGGAATGAAATTTTTCAGATGGCTATGCTTGAACCGAAGCTGAGCATTTTGGATGAGACAGACTCGGGGTTGGATATCGATGCTTTGCGTATCGTGGCCGAAGGTGTGAACAAGCTGAAGACTCCGGAAACCAGTTGTATTGTGATTACACATTACCAGCGTTTGTTGGATTATATCAAACCGGACATTGTACACGTATTGTATAAAGGACGCATTGTTAAGACAGCGGGTCCGGAACTGGCACTCGAACTGGAAGAAAAGGGTTACGACTGGATTAAGAAAGAACTAGGAGAATAAGCATGAAAGCAGAACAGCAATATATAGACCTTTTTACGCAGTATGAGGCGATGATTTGCCAGCATAGCGCAGAAGCATTGAATGCCCCTCGTGCCAAAGCTTTTGCCGATTTCGAAGCGCTGGGATTTCCGACTCGTAAGCAGGAGAGGTACAGATATACAGAGGTAAGCAAATATTTTGCTCCTGATTACGGACTGAACCTGAACCGGCTGCAGATTCCGGTGAATCCGTACGAGGTGTTCAAGTGTGATGTCCCGAATATGAGTACATCATTGTATTTTGTAGTCAACGATGCGTTCGACAAACATGACCATCCTACTGCCCAGTTGCCGGAAGGAGTGATTTTCGGTAGTTTGAAAGATGTGGCAGAAAGTCATCCGGAACTGGTGAAAAAGTACTATGGTAAACTGGCAGATACGTCGAAGGATGGAGTGACAGCCTTCAATACCATGTTCGCACAAGATGGAGTATTGATGTATATTCCGAAGAATCTGGTGTTGGAGAAACCGATTCAGCTGGTTAATATCCTGCGTGCCGATGTGAATTTTCTGGTGAATCGCCGTATTCTGATTATTGTGGAAAGTGGTGCACAGGCCCGTCTGTTGATTTGTGACCATGCAATGGACGATGTAAATTTTTTATCTACACAAGTGATTGAAGCTTATGTAGGTGAGAATGCCGTATTCGACCTTTATGAATTGGAAGAAACACATAACAGTACAGTACGTTTCAGTAAACTGTACGTGAACCAGGAAGCCAATAGTAACGTTCTGTTGAATGGAATGACTCTACACAACGGAACTACCTGTAACTCTGTAGATGTGACATTGGACGGACCGGGTGCGGAGGTGAACTTGTGCGGGATGGCTATTGCCGATAAGAATGAGCAGGTGGACAACAGTACATTCATTGACCACAAGGCATCCGATTGTACCAGTAATGAACTGTTTAAGTATGTACTGGACGACCAGGCTGTAGGAGCGTTTGCAGGAAAGGTTTTGGTACGTGAGGGTGCCCAGCGTACTTCTTCGCAACAGACCAACCGGAATATTTGTGCTACCCGTGAGGCGCGTATGTATACCCAGCCTCAATTGGAAATCTATGCGGACGATGTGAAATGTTCGCATGGAGCTACTGTAGGACAGTTGGACGAAAACGCTTTGTTCTACATGCAGCAGCGTGGTATCAGCCTGAAGGAAGCACGTCTGTTGCTGATGTTCGCTTTCGTGAACGAGGTTATCGACCACATCCGGATGGATGCGTTGAAAGACCGTCTGCATCTGTTGGTAGAGAAGCGTTTCCGTGGCGAATTGAACAAGTGTCAGGGATGTGCGATTTGTAAGTAATTTGTTTTGTAGAAAATAAGGAAGGATTATGTACGATATACAGAAAATACGGGAGGATTTCCCGATACTGTCGCGGACCGTGTATGACAAGCCGCTGATTTATCTGGATAATGGAGCTACTACTCAAAAGCCGCGTTGTGTAGTGGATGCGATGGTGGATGAATATTATTCAGTGAATGCGAATGTACACCGGGGTGTGCATTTCCTTTCACAACAGGCTACTAACCTGCATGAAGCTTCGCGTGAAACCGTACGTCGTTTCATCAATGCACGTAGTACGTCCGAGATTGTCTTTACACGGGGTACGACGGAAAGTATCAATCTGGTAGCCGCTACATTTGCAGACAGCCAGATGAAGGAAGGCGATGAAGTAATTCTCTCTGTCATGGAACATCATAGTAACATCGTTTCCTGGCAACTTCAGGCGGCTCGGAAAGGCATTGTGCTGAAGGTGATTCCGATGAATGATAAGGGAGAACTTTTGCTCGATGAATATGAGAAGCTGTTCTCACCACGTACCAGACTGGTTTCAGTTACACATGTATCGAATGTGTTGGGGACCATTAATCCGGTGAAGAAAATGATAGAGATGGCTCATGCCCATCAGGTTCCTGTCCTGATAGACGGTGCCCAGGGAATTCCCCACATGAAGGTAGATGTCCAGGATTTGGATGCAGACTTTTATGTATTCAGCGGGCATAAGGTATACGGACCTACAGGAGTGGGTGTATTATATGGGAAAGAAGCATGGTTGGATAAGTTACCCCCGTATCAAGGAGGAGGGGAGATGATTCAGAACGTCAGTTTCGAGAAAACCACTTTCAATGTACTGCCGTTCAAATTTGAAGCCGGAACTCCTGATTACATAGGTACTACTGCTTTGGCCAAAGCCTTGGATTATGTCTCTGCTATCGGTATGGAAAATATTGCGGTTCACGAACATGAACTGACTGTATACGCCATGCAACGATTGAAAGAAATTCCGGGTATGCGTATTTTCGGTGAAGCAGAACTTAAAGGCGGAGTCATTTCTTTCCTGGTAGGCGACATCCATCATTTCGATATGGGTACGTTGCTTGACAGGTTGGGAATTGCTGTGCGTACCGGGCATCATTGTGCCGAACCGTTGATGCACCGATTAGGCATTGAAGGGACAGTACGTGCTTCGTTCGGATTGTATACGACAAAAGAAGAAATCGATACATTAGTAGCAGGTATCAGTCGGGTCAGCCGGATGTTTGCTTGATGAATAATGAATATAGTAATTATACTTTCCCTTCCTATATGAAGTGACCTCTAAAAGTTGGACGAGTTAAATATTATCCAGTTATAGAAAGAGTCCGGTATAATACCGGACTCTTTCTATAACTGGATAATATTTACTTATTGTTGTAATCATTCAAAGTCTCTATAAAGTCTTTTGAAGATTCAAACTTTTCAATATATAACAGCTCAGACTTTATAGTGCCGAAGAAGTTTTCAATCAATAAGATATTTCTTACCAACCGTGGTATCCGTGAATGGTCAGTTATGTATCGTTTTTCTTATCCAACCATGCGCTTATTTTGCTTAAATGTCCAATCAGTTCATTCTTTGGGAGTTTTAGATACTCTTTCAGCCAGCCTTTAGATTAACGGGTAGCTTGATGAAATGATTAGTAAACAGAGAAGTACGGTTATTGGCGTAATTATTCTGTCCAACTGTGATATTCGGATGTTCGACAGGAGTACATGGCTGAGTTTGTGTTTTTTGTCAAATCAGTCTTTGATCGTCATGAACCGACAATGAACGGTAAATCCAGTTTGTTAGTTATATTAAGCTCCTTTGGGCTTGACTCATGCCGTCAGAAATTTTGCTGAGTCTGAATCATCCGGTATAAAATGATGTTATGTGAAAATTGTTGTATGTATTTTTTGCTATTTTTGTGACAGATAAAGGAAATGTGTATGACATTTAAATCTATTCTTATGGTAAGCACAGTGATCCTGTTAGGATTTGCTTGCCTTGGCAAGTCACAGGAAGAAGGTACGGACGGCTTTTTTATGAATCCTCTTTTTCCTTCTGGCAGTGATCCGAGTGCTATTTTTTATCAAGGCAAGTATTATTATACCCATACAACCAATGATATGATATGGATTTGGGAAACCCCAGATATTACTGACATGGGAAAAGCTGTTTATAAAGAGGTGTGGCGGCCGACTGATCCAGACTGTAAATATAATCTTTGGGCTCCGGAGATTCATCGTATCAATGATAAATGGTATATTTATTATGCGGCTGATGATGGAAATACAGACAACCACCAGATTTATGTATTGGAAAATGATGCTCCTACCCCTATGGAAGGACAATTCCTACAGAAGGGGCCTATTCTGACTGATGAGGACTGGAACTGGGGAATTCATGCCTCTACATTCATTCATAAAGGCGTGCAATATCTTATTTGGTCGGGATGGCCGAAACGCCGGATTGTCGAGGAAACACAATGTATCTATATTGCCAGAATGAAGAATCCATGGACATTGGACGGTGAGCGGATAATATTGTCCAAGCCAGAATACGATTGGGAACGTCAATGGGTGAACCCGGATGGTAGTAGAACGGCGTATCCTATTTATGTGAACGAAGCTCCCCAATTTTTCTGGTCGAAAGATAAACGGAGATTGATTATATATTATTCAGCCAGTGGATGCTGGTCGCCTTATTATTGTATTGGTATGCTTACTTGCGATGCTGAGGCAGATTTGTTGGATGCCCGTTCTTGGAAGAAGGAAACGAGGCCTGTCTTCTACCAGTCTCCGTCTGATAGTGTTTGGGGACCTGGAAGCCCAGCCTTCATACCTTCACCGGACAGTACAGAATGGTATATATTGTATCATGCTCGTTCCGTTCCGAATGGGGTGACTGGCAGCAATGAAACCCGTTCTCCACGTTTACAAAAAATCGGGTGGGATGAACATGGAATGCCCATATTGGGTAGACCTTTATCGATTAAAATACCAGTAAAAAAGCCTTCTGGTATTCGCTGAATGTAGGGAGGCATACTCATGATGTATCGGTTTGTTCAGCGTAACTTGGGGTAGAGCTAGATTGACAGAGTCATGTTTATGATTTTACATTAGAAGAGGTTGTTTCTTGGTGAATATAGTCCTTCGGTAGTACACCAAACTGGTTCTTGAAGCATTTGGCAAAGTATGAAGATGAACTGAATCCTATTTCTTCGAATACCTCACTAATCCGATGCCCCTCCTTGAGTAATTCTGCAGCTCGGTTCAGACGGCAGACCTTCAGGTAATCGTTAGGGGCCATTCCCGTAAGTGCTTTCAATTTCCGATAGAAGTTTGACCTGCTCATGTTCATTTCTGAGGCCAATGTATCGATAGAGAAATTCTCATCTGCCAGTTGCTGTAAGATTATTTGCTGCATCTTTTTGATAAATTCCTGATCCTTTGTACTGATCTGGAATGATGAAAGTACTACGGCAGGTGTATCTTTCGGATAATCTTTTGGGTAATTACTGATATATTGTTGGAATTTGATTCGGAGATTCAATAAGTTTTGTATCTGCATATACAGTTGAGTGGTTGTAAAAGGCTTTTCAACGTAGGCGTCTGCACCTTGGCTTAAACCTTCTGCCTTAGCTTCGGGTAATACTTTGGCGGTCAATAAAATGACTGGAATGTGTGAATAACTGAATGTATTCTTGATAGTATGACACAATTCAAATCCATCCATAACAGGCATCATGACATCACTGACAATCACATCAATAGATCGGTCTGAAGCTTCGATGAGGCGAAGGGCTTCCAGTCCATTATAAGCAGTAAGTACATTGAACCATTGTTCAAGTGCATCTTTTTCCATCTCCAGTAGTTCTTTATGATCTTCTACCAATAAGACAGTATATTTTTTCAAAAACTGCATATTGGTTTCGTCGGTCTCTGGAGCAGGAGCAGCGTTCGTACTTTCTCTGTCATCTATCATATACTCCGAACTTGACTCTTTTGTTTCTGAATGTAAAGGAAGGGTCAGAGTGAAGCATGCACCACCCAGACAACTGTCAGTTACTGTTAAAGTTCCGTGATGTGCTTCAGCCAAGGAACGTGAGTAGGCTAATCCTATACCGCTACCTTGGATTGCTTTTGCATCGGATGTTTGGTAGAACAACTGGAAAACCTTTTCCTTGTCATTATCTGCAATACCTGGTCCATCATCATCGACTTGAATGTAGAATCGTTTCTCGTCTGTATGGCCAGAAAGTGCAATTTGCTTCTGAGCATATTTTATGGAATTGCTGATTAAATTAACCAGAATCTTGTTAATCTTATTGCTGTCAATACAAATTTCCACCTGAAATGCCTCAGGAAGATTCAGTCTTAATTCTATATTTTTCAATTGGGCTACTCCGACGAACTGATTGTATATATCAGTAACGACCATCTTCATGTCTGCTTGTCTCAGATGTAGGTTGATTGCTCCTGATTCTATCCGTTGAAAGTCTAGCAGTTCATTTGTAGTATTGAGCAGATAGTTGATATTCTTATCAATAATATTCAGTTCACGGCTGGCTTTTTCAGATACGTTCATTGTCTTTTTCAGATTGTCAAGAGGTAGCTTGATAAGTGTCAGTGGTGTGCGGATTTCATGTATTAGATGGATGAAAAAGTTGATTTTGTTCTTGTATAGTTCTTTTTCTTTCTCCATTCGGTAATTCTCTATCTGCTTATTATATTTCTGTTTCAGCTGTTTATCTCGTTTCCACAGTATGACCATAAGTGTTGAAAGAAGAAGTAGGGTGTAGCAACAATATGCCCAGGTAGACCGGTACCAAGGTGGAGTGATGGTAATTGTTAGTTCGGCGGTCTGCTCGTTCCATTTCAAATCATTGTTGGATCCACGTACTACTAGTTTGTATGTACCGGGAGGAAGGTTATAATAAGTGGCTTCACTGTTTTCTGTATTTTCTATCCATTTGGAGTCAAACCCTTTCAGCTTATAAGAGAAGCGGTTTTTTGTCGGTTCCTGATAGTTGAGTGCTGAAAAATGGATAGTAAAACTATTGTATTGATAAGGTAATTCTATTTGGGAAAATAACGAGAGATGGGTATTCAACTTCAATGTTTCGATTGCATAATCAGTATGTACGAAAGTCAGCTCCGAGATGTAGACTGGGGGTACATATGTGTTTTCCTTGAAGGAAGACGGATTGAACTGATTAAACCCGTTCATGGTTCCGAATAATAGGGTTCCATCCTTCATTTTATATGAAGCACGTTCACTGAATGGTCCTCCTTGTATTCCGTCCAATGACGTGAAGTATTGCCAATTGTTTGCGTCTAGTGTTGGCTTTATACAGAGGAGTCCTTTACTACTTGATATCCAAAGATTCTCTTTATTGTCTTCTTCTATTGAATAGATTATCAGTGTAGATAGCTCCGGGTAGTTTGCCTGGATGGAATTGAATTTTTCCGTTGTATAGTCATAGTAAAGTAATCCGTTCCCATTACTTCCGAACCATATTCTGCCTTTACTGTCTTCAAAGATGGTGGTTATTGAATTGTTGTCGATATACCATTCGGTTTCTTTCCGATGTTCATAATGCCTCCAGTATTGCTTTTTCCTGTTGCAGTAAAATACTCCGTTGTTGGTCGTGGCAATCCAAAGATTATGATGCTTATCTTCAAGAATGTCTGTGATGGAAATCCAGGCTCCGAGTGAAATCTCTACTCTGAAATTGTCTTCTTGGGCGTTATAGTGACAGAGTCCCCAGTTAGTTCCGATATAAATGTCTCCATTCTGACACCGGTAAATTTTCTGTATATCTTCACTATTGATAGTATTGGGCAAATTAGGAGATTGGTGATAATTCTTTATTTTTCCAGTAGTCAGATTCAACACTTTCAGTCCATCTGAGAAAGTCCCAATCCACAGTTCGTTGCCGTTTCTACAAAGGGTGCGGATATCTGTTTTTTTATGATTCTTTTCATCGGCCAGTTGATATTCTTGAATGGATTTTGTAACCGTATTATATCTGAAAAGTCCGTTCTGTGTTCCTATCCAGATATGATTTTGCTGTATGTCTTCGCAAAATGAATAAATGGCTTGGCTGTTAGGAATATTGTAGAAATCGAACTGCTTATTTTTAGGGCTGATGTGGATAGCTCCTATTTGATTGGTTAGTGCCCATATTCCTCCTTCGGCATCTTTCATCAGGGCATTGATGTTTTGAGCAGTGAAATCATCGGAATTTTCTGTGTTATCAAATTGGGTGATGATATTTTTTGTACAGTTAAAATAGAATAGACCTTTATCTGTTCCTAGTAATAAGGTATCGGATTGATAGGGAATGATGCTTTGTATAACCAGAAATTGATTGGAGTGTAATTCGTGGCGATATATGTCTTCTGTGGCATAGTCTAGTTCGAATAGGTTGTTACTGTCTGTTCCGATCCATAGTGATCCTTTCAGTGATTGTAGCGCATACGATCTTAATGGAGTGTTGTCTGTTTCTGTAGTAGAAATGTTTAACGGGTAAGACCGGACAAAATGTTTATTCAAATCAAAGCATAGGAGACCGCTTTGCAGAGAGGTCATATAGATTCTCTGAGTTTCCTGATTGACGCAGATGTCACAGATATAAGGGGTGTATTGGTTCTGCTGGATTAATGTACCTTCTTTGGGGTTGTAGAAGAAAATACCTTGTCCTAAAGTAGCGATAGCGATCTCTTCATTAGGCAGTTGAATTATTTTGCTGACCTCACTGCTGATAGAGACTCCGAATTCAGTGCATTGGTTAAAACGGATAAACTGGTTGTCTCTATTGTATAGATAAATGCCACAATCAGTTCCTATCCAGATACGTTTTTGGTTATCTTCATATAATGCTCGTATAAAATTACTACCTAATGTATGCTCATTGTCTAGTGTAGAAGAACGATAAATGACGTTTCTTCTACCGTCAAAACAGTTCAATCCATTACTGGTGCCTAACCAGATAAAACCATATGTGTCTTGTAGAGCACACCATACAGTATTGTGTGAAAGCCCATTCTCCACTTGATAATTGTGTGTGATAAAGCTTCTTGAGGCAGACAGATGTAGATTAAATAATAATATATATACTGCCAAAATATAAAATATCAGTCTGTAGTTGTAATGGTTTGTGCTCTGGAAAAACATTATTGAAAGTTAAGATATATGAACGAACAGTTTTTCATAATTATGGTGTAAAGATATAATATATTTGATAAATTAGAACAGTAGAATGTCTTTTTTATCTGGTATTCAAAAAACTGATTCCTTACAATACGCTATGATTACCTGATAAACAAATTGATGGTTTCTTATTCATAATATAGCTGAATGGATATTTGATTAATGAATATTGTTTTTTGAATATATTTTATCCTGGCTGGAGGTGAGACAAGAAGCGATGTATTGTACTTAATCTCACATTGATTAGTTATTTCTGTTTTTTGGATAGTTTTTGTCTATCTGTCATTTTATGAACATCTATTTTTGTCATATCTGTCAAATGTTGCTTTTTATTACTTATTTGTGGGTATCAATCTAAAATGTAGATCTTGGCAGATAATTTATGTTTGAAAAATATGAGAAGAACCTTAATTTCTTAATAAATTGATTGATGATTTAATTTTATGATTAAAAGTCGGTGCTATATAACAAGTTATGGCTTACGCAGCTTGTTAATAGGTACAATAGCGTTGATGCTTCTCCCTGGTAGAGGATTGTATGTCAACAATGCAAATGATGCTTTTTCTGCAGATGGTATTGCTGAATTGTGATAAATGGGATAGTAGTGGATATAAACGGTAAACTTATCATTGGAGTTACAGTAAAAGTAATATGTATTGAAAAAGAAGTTGTGCATGAATGAATAAATGGATAGTTATTCGGTTTCAGGTATTTCTGCTTTGATGTTAATGTTCCCTGCTTCTGTATACGGATTGAAATATATTGGATATAGGTAAAATAAAATTAAACGTATGAATATGAATTTAAAGAATGCATTATTTGTCGGAGCAGCTTTATTGCTGTTCGGATGTAACGGTGGAGATGAAATGCAGCCACAGCCACATGAAAAGAACATGTTGAGGGCACCTATGTACCCTTTGGTAACGATTGATCCATATACCAGTGCATGGTCTGCAGCAGATTGTTTGTATGATGCTCAAATAAAGCATTGGACGGGTAAAGATTTTCCTTTGATCGGGGCAGTGAAGGTAGATGGAACTGTTTATCGCTTTATGGGTGAGGAGGAAAAGGAATTTGTTACAGTTTGTGGTACATCGGAGTTTCAATCATGGGAAGGGAGATACACTGTTAGTCAGCCTGCTGAAGGTTGGGAAAGTATTGGATTTGACGATGCTTCATGGAAGACTGGGGTAGGTGCATTCGGTACCAAGGAAAATGAATCTACAGCTCAGACACAATGGGGGGAGGAGTTTATTTGGGTACGTCGTACTATCAATTTGACGGAAGATTTGGCCGGTAAATCTGTTTATTTACAGTATTCACACGATGATGATGTTACTATTTATGTAAATGGAACCGAGGTGGTCTCAACCGGTAATGAGGCTAAGAAACATCGTTATGCGAAGTTGCCTGAGGAAGTGGTCGCTTCGTTGAAAAAAGGTGAGAACCTGATTGCTGCCTATTGTCATAACCGTGTGGGTAATGGCTTGTTAGATTTTGGTCTGGTAATTGAGAAGGATGATGTCAATGTGTTAACTACTGAAGCAGAGCAGACTTCTGTCGATGTACAGGCAACCCAGACTTATTATTCTTTTACTTGTGGTCCTGTTAATCTTGACATTACTTTTACAGCACCAATGTTGATGGAGGATTTGGATTTATTGACCCGTCCAGTCAATTACCTTTCTTATTATACTACCTCCAATGATGGGAAAAAGCATGAAGTGGAACTTTATTTTGAGGCAGGACCTCAATGGGCAATTGACCAGCCATCGCAGCGCTCGGTAAGTAAGATTGGACAGCATGAGCAGTTGGTTTATGCCAGCACAGGAAGTGTCAGTCAGAATATTCTGGCAAAACGTGGAGATGATTTGCGTATTGATTGGGGATATTTTTATTTGGCTGCGCCAAAGACAGACCAGGTAGCTGTTGCTTGTGGCAATGGTATTCAGCTTCGTCAGAGTTTTATAAGTGGTCAATCTTTGGCTGCAAATCCAACAGACGGTTTCGATAAATTGGCTCTTGCCTGTAATTTAGGCAAGGAGAAACAGGCATCCGGTTATATCATACTGGCTTATGATGATATTTATTCCATACAGTACTTTGGTACGAATTTACGTCCTTATTGGAATCGGAATGAAAATGAAACCATCTTCTCTCAGATGCAGAAGGCTCAGGTTGAGTATGCCGATTTGATGAAGCGTTGTGCTGTTTTTGATGCAAAATTGATGTCGGATGCAGAAACGGTAGGTGGTCGTCATTATGCTGAATTATGTGCAATGGCTTATCGTCAGGTTCTGGCTGCACATAAGTTGGTTCAATCTCCAGAGGGTGAGTTGTTGTATTTGTCAAAAGAAAATTTCAGTAACGGATGTATCAATACTGTTGACTTGACTTATCCTTCCGCACCGTTGTTCCTGGTCTATAATCCAGATCTTGAGAAGGGTATGATGAATGGTATTTTTTACTATAGTGAAAGTGGAAAGTGGGATAAACCGTTTGCTGCCCATGATTTAGGTACTTATCCATTAGCCAACGGACAGGTATATGGAGGAGATATGCCGGTAGAAGAAAGTGGTAATATGTTGATTCTGTCAGCTGCTATTGCAGCAGTAGAGGGAAATGCTACTTATGCTGAAAAGCATTGGAAAGTGTTGACTACTTGGGCCGATTATTTGGTGGAAAAAGGATTGGATCCTGAAAACCAACTTTGTACAGATGATTTTGCAGGACATTTTGCTCATAATGCCAATTTATCCATCAAGGCAATTTTAGGAGTTGCTTCTTATGGATATTTAGCTAATATGTTAGGGAAACAGGAAGTGGCTGATAAATACCTAGGTAAAGCACGGAAAATGGCTGCTGAATGGGAGAAAATGGCTGCAGATGGAGATCATTACCGTTTGACATTCGATAAGCCTGGCACATGGAGTCAGAAGTATAATCTGGTTTGGGACGAATTGTTAGGATTGAATATTTTCCCAAGGGAAATTGCTCAAAAGGAAATTGCCTATTATTTGACCAAGCAAAATCCTTATGGATTGCCGTTGGATAGTCGTGAGACCTATACTAAAAATGATTGGATAATGTGGACTGCTGCGATGGCTCCTGATTTGGTGACTTTCCAGAAATTCATTGATCCTATTTATCGTTTCATGAATGAAACCCCAGATCGTGTACCGATGACTGACTGGACCTGGACATTGGAACCCAAACAAAGAGGATTCCAGGCACGTTCGGTTATTGGAGGTTATTGGATGCAGGTTTTGAAAGAAAAGCTCAGAGCTCGGCAGTAAGATGTAATTTTGCATCGTTGAAGATATGAGAGTTCTGATATTCTAATTCATGATAAGATAAGATGATGGTTTAGGGTTTGGAACAATTGTTTTGTTGAATTATCGACCCGTGAAACGTTCTCTAAGAAATCGTTTCACGGGTTGTCCTTTTTTATTATTGGAATGAACAGAAGAAGGTGACCAGAAAAGGTACGCTGAAATCTACCAGGAATCCGTGATAAATGGAGACAATGACAAACTCTTGTCCTGAATATCGGGTAATGATAGGCAGGGTTGTGTCCATAGTGGTTGCTCCACCGGCAGAAATGGGGGCAAGACATCCAAACCAACGTACCAACAGAGGAGCTCCTAACAGGGTTATCAGTTCACGGAAAATGTTGGCCAGGAGTGCAACTGTTCCTAACTCAGCTCCTTTATAGGTTGTAATGAAGATACTGGAGAGGGAGTAATAGCCGAATCCGGAACCTACAGCCAGGCAATCGGACAGACTCCGGCCGGACAATATTGGCCAGACGGCAGCCACTCCAGCCAATGTACCTATAATCGTCAGTAATGGCAAGAGAGCCAGACGTGGATTCAGTCTCCGGAAGCTTTTTAAGGTTTCCGGTGAATGACCGATACCGATTCCTACGCAAAACATCAGTGCACAGAGGGCATAGAAACTTATTTGGCTGGAGACCATAGTTTCGGGTATTATGTCGGCTATCCCACAAAGGGTACCCAGCAGAAAGAATGAAACGATAATCAGGCTTCCTTTCATTGTCTGGCTCCTTTCTTCCGATGAAGTCCGGCCCATAACAAGTGGGCTGCAACTGCACTTCCTAATACTCCGGCAGCAGCCAGTAGCAGTGCCTCCAGTCCCAGAGTATGCAGACTCCGTATCAGAGTTTCATTATGTCCTACTTCCAGACCCAACAAGAAGAGTAGTATCCAGATAAGTCCCATTGTTATGTGGGAGAGACCGGGAATATTCCGGTTGCGTGATAAGTAACCGGTACAGATACCGGCAAGCATGATTCCGATGACAGTAAACATAAGGTTTCGTTTTTCCAGTTTGTTGGCAAAGATAGGACAATAAATCGAAAGAAGTATGAAAAAATGAGAAAGCCTGAGTGGATAAAGTCTTCTTGATTGGAAGTATTCTGTAAATTCCGTCGGCGTTTATATAAACCTCGGCGTGGTTTATATAAATTCCGACGTGGTTTATAAAAACTTCGTCGTGGTTTATAGAAAGTATGCGGTGATTTGCTTTTTGTTGAGTGCAAGAAATCTTTAGATACGGTAGTTTGGAGGATATTGTTTATAGACCAGTTGGCAATTTTGATTATCAATGAAAATTGGTGCTTTCACTTTTGCGATGAAAATGTAAGATATATGAAAAATGGCTCCAAGAACATTTTGAGCACTGTTCTTGGAGCCGGCAGATAAGGGGAACGGAACCTGTTATTTCAGTTCTTCACCGTTTTCGTTGTAATATACGGTTGATTCCTCATTGTCCTGATTTACCAGTACAATCTTGTAGGTTTTTCCACCTTCCTCGGCCTCCTCTACAGCCGCTTCCTTGACGATGAAATCGGCATAGTTCTTCTTGAGGGCATCCTGTACAGCTTGTGGGAGGTCTTTAGCATCAATCGGATTGAAATCATTGATGCTGGCTACAGTACATACGTCTGTGGTCATGTCTGTTGCGAAAGCTACTGAAGTTCCTACTCCCATTACCAATGCTACTGCTACAAATAACTTTTTCATGTTGCTTTTAATTTAAATGGTTAGACATTAATTCAATCTATGAGTTTTTAAGTATTCAAGTGTTACACTGACTATAGTTCAAATACGATGCCAAACTTTTTTGATGAAGATAA
>ULTX01077515.1_pt1 | contig 32462 bp, 45 predicted proteins | sample 1958041 | NCBI WGS metagenome assembly ULTX01 (sample SAMEA4835747, study PRJEB28245) | human gut metagenome | biome: gut microbiome; material: fecal sample | place: Denmark | collected 2008
TTTTTTTTTGCCCTTTTTATGTGACACGACTTGACAACCATGCTGGTAGTGGTGTATACGCGCGCGTGTGCGCGCGTGCGCGCCTCTTATATATATAGAGGCCACCACCACCACCACCACCACCATATATACCTACACTTACACACTACACTTATTGGGCTTTGGGAGGGCCAGCCTCGTGCGCACGCGTGATACACTATGACGCATCGAAAGTCAAAAAATTATGTGACCATTTGACCCCGAAATTACTGTGATTTTCGTCACATTCGCACCTCAGCACGAAGCCTCTTCACAATTCCATCACAGAATTTATAACCCCTAACTTGAGTTATCCACAGGCCAAGCGTTGGAAATTCGCCTAAACCAAGACATCGACGCGGCATTCCACCGAGTCGGCCACTCAACCACATGGCCGCGATGGGATGCGAGCCGCCTTCGCACATGGCCGTCCACAACCGACGTTCGGTGTCGCACTGGAATTCGATTGGCGGCGTCGCGCGCCGGCGTTCGACAGCGGCGTCACGCAAATGGGCCGTCGATGGACGGGCGGCGGACCGCGCGATAGCCATGGCCGCATATCTGTCGGAGGCGTGGCATCCGTCCGAATCGAATTAAGGCGTCTCTGAGGGCCTTTCAGCGCCGGGAGGTAAAAGTATTAAGGTTTGGCGTGAAAGACCGTCCAAGGCCCCAAAGAATGGCTCTCAGATGGGACTATGACCCGTTCGCCCTCGTCGGCGCAAATGGCAAGGCGTGCGGTGAGGCCTCGCGCGTGTCGGTTTCGGGACCCCCCCCTCCTAGGGAGGGGTGTGCCTCCCCCTGATATTGAGAATCGTTCTCATTAGGCATTCATTAACCGGGTTCATCCATTAACGCGGTTCATCCATTAACGCGGTTCACTTGTGGTGTTGGTATTGAGAATCATTCTCACGACACGCCGACTTGACACTTGATGCTAAGTGCGGTATATTATAAGTATCAACCAAGGAGGTAAGGAATGCACAAGGCACTGGACGGCAAAGGATACGTCAAGGGTGGTGAGGGGGTGTTCATCACCGGCGCGGGTGAGGTCTACGCCTACCGCGACGGGGGGCTGACGCCACTGACCACCACGGAAGACCCTAAGGCCTACGCCGACCTTGAGGGCGGTTGGGCGGCCACCGCCTGAACGACACGCCGCACTCGACAACCAACATCAAGTGCGGTATACTAGAACCATCAACCAAAGGAGTGATTGAAATGAACTATCATGGAATGTTCGAGCTGACACCGTTGTACGACGGGCGCAAGTCGTTCTACGGCAAGGCGTTCGTTGAACGTTGGGGCACTGAAAACGGCACGCAGTACGTGCTCAAGTCATACGGCACTGTGGTCGCCAAGGTCACGCCGATCAGCGCGTGGGACACCAAACAGGAGGTTTTCGGCGTTGAGGTCGGCATGGAATACTTGAGCGCCACGACGTTGCGGCACGTCAAGGAGTTCCTGGCGCAGACCGACGACGTTTTCAAGGGGGGTCACGTTGCCGTGGTTGCGCAAGGCCATCAATGACGGCCGTGAGATTGAGGGCGCAGAGTCGGCATGGCGTAAAGTGTATGTCCTCAAGGAGCTGTGACGCGACACGCCGACATTGACAACGATATACCGTCGTGATATATTAAAGGTATCAACCAAGGAGGTAACAATGGAAAGGCAGACATTCGTCAATCAGATGAAGGCGCGCGGGTACGAAACGACCCTCCCTTCCCCGACTGGCAACGTAACGGCAACCAAGGGCGACATTGCGGTACGATTGATACCGCTCGCCGACTACATCGTCTATATCGACACGCCGATCGTGTCGGCAATAATCCGCAAGGACGCGACGGATGCCGAAATGATGAACATAATAGCCGCATTGACCGACTAGCCCTAACAGCATACTTGCGGGTGCGAGTCCCGCAAGGGCCCGAAATATTATAGGCCATTCTATTAAGGAGCAGCGATCACAATGGCTGGACGTATCGCAATCATGGGCGGCGAGCCGTATGCCGAATGGATTGAGCGCGACGGTAACGCGCAACGCCTGTATAAGGCGTATCGCGGCAAGTGGCCGGACAGCACCACGGAATGCGTGGCATTCGGCAGTGAGTTCTACGTGCGCTTCGGCGATGGTGGTGGAATGCGTCGCGTCTACAACGTGGGCGATCTCGACGATGAGGACGAATGGTGCGCGCAATGTGGCACGCCGATCGACCCGGATAGTGGCGAGTATTATTCCTGCGACGCCTACGGGTGCGACGCGGTACTGTGCGACTACTGCGGGGGTAGCATGACATGCGACTACTATTGCCCGCGACATCGCGGCGCCGAAGCGTTCCTGGACATCAAGGAACCCTCTTACGTCTACCCGTACGCGTTCGGAAACGGGGACCAATTCACTTTCGGCGTCGAGATTGAACTTGAATCCGAACTATCCGACGACTTCGTGGAAAACGTGACGAACTCTGACGTCATTGCCGGTTGGGGCAAGGACGCGTCACTGGAGCGGAACGGGGTGGAACTGCAGTCCAATATCCTCGACATGTCCAGGCTACCCGCCTTGAAGCGGATTGTAGAGGGCATTCCGGAGTGGGGCGATAACGCGGGCGGCCATATCCACGTGGCGCGCACGCCAAACCAATGCGCAAGCCGCTGGTATTGGGCACTGCACGGGCTGGACGCGGCACAGTGCCGACTGCTCAACATGCGCCACATCGACGACGACTATTGGTGCGCGCTCACTCATGGCGAGTATACAGGTAAGCACACGGCCGTCAACGACGAGCATGCGGATACCATTGAACTGCGCACGTTCGGCTGCTGGTATGAGGGCACCGCCAATAAGCTCGTTCCTGCGGTCAAGTGGATACGCGCCATGTGGCGGTTCTTTGAAAAACACCCCCGTGGCACGGTATCGGCGAGTTTTATCGAACGGTATGCGTCATGCATGGCCGACAACGTGACCGACACGCCCCGTCGCACGCTCGACGAACGACTCGCCGCCGCACGTAGTGTCAAGGCGGCACGGAAAACCGAAGAGGAGCGGGAGCATCTGGAACGCGCCGCCAGAATCCGTCGCAACGTCAAAGCCAACGTGGGGGCGTCGCGTATCGCACGCCACAGTCATGGCGACACGCTTCCGGCCGCACTTGAATACCGCAGGCGTAAGGAACGTCGCGAGCGTGGCCGCAAGCTCGTGGAAGGGCGTCTGGCGGCCCCGGAACTCTGCTACGCGCTCCCGTCCCGCAACCTACACCCATTGCACCACTACGCGCAGATGGCTACCGTCATGTCTATGGCGGGCGTCGAGCCCATCAGCCTCTACAGTTTCCGCCTGCACCATGCGTACGGCGACGAGACCGTTTGGGACGGTCACGAATATGTGAACCGTCATGGCGAGACGGCCGTGCGGGTGGTCAAGAACATCGTTCGCAGTCGGATCGCACGCGCGTCACACGGCAGGCCGACTGTGGAGTCGTTGGAACGTACCGCGTTGCGCCTGTACAAACGTGCCGGGCGTCCCGAACTGTCCGAACGTTACGCGCATATCCGCAAGGATATTGCCGCCACGCGCGCCAACGACTGAAAATCTTCGGGAGCCGGAACGTCCTGCCCCCTATTATGGAAAGAGGAAAACAAACAATGTGTGTCATCGTAACAGCAGCGCCCGGCGCAATGCCGGAACCCGAAGACATCCTAGCCATGAGCGAGACGAACCCGGACGGGGGCGGTGTCAGTTGGTGGGACGGCGAACGGTTGAGGGTGTTCAAAAACGTTGACCCGCTGAAAGTGGTTGGCTTCGTCTACAGTCATTGGAATAGCCTCAAGCGCGCCCCATGCCTGATGCATTTTCGTTTCGCCACGCATGGCGCGGTAGAGGCGCGCAACTGTCATCCGTTCCATACGGATAGGGGTTATGTCGCGCATAACGGTATCGCACGCGACTACACGGTAGGGCCGCACGCGTCAGACTCCCGCAACATGATTGACGCGTGGATTGATAGCGGATACGATGACACCGTGTTTAAGGGTCAGGGACTTGTAGCGCTTATTCCCCCCCATGGCTGTTTGAAATGGCTTGAGGGCGAGCCGATTGAATACTCGCATGGCGTATGGGTTTCCAACATGTTTTGGCGCGTCTGATGAATTTTTCGGGCGTGTCGTGAGGCACGCCCTGATATAATAAACAATGAAAACCAAAGAAATGAGGTAAAACAATGAAACCGTCAGCATACTTTCATGATAGAGTCGAAACATACTTGACGTGTCTGTCCGATAGGGCGCTCAACGCGGGAATCGACGTGGTGAGCGACATAATCGTGTTTGATACCGCGGCCCCATACACAGCCAAAGACTATCAGTGTGCGCTTGAAGCATGGTTGCAAGGACGCCACGACATATGGCAGAGTCGCATAGACGCGTACAAGGCGAAACCGACAAGCGAAAACCTTGCGGTTATAGCCGGACTCGCAATTCATGAACACACCCCCCACACCCAATGCGACTACGACGACATCGTGGAACGCGCATACCGGCTCGCCATAGACGAAACGCTTATCGAAAACGAACTCGAAAAAAGGAGGAACAATGGCAAACGATAAACGATACGACGTGCTAAGCCGAATCGCGGCAGTGCAACAGTCAGTCGAAGCAGTGAAACGCACGACAGAAGGATACGGGTACAAGTACGCCACGTTAGACGATGTTTGGCGGCTGGTCAAGAACAGCATGATGGAACATGGCCTAGGCTGGACGGCCGTCTGCTCAAGCGAGATAGTCGGCGCCGACGCGGATATGCCAACCGTCTACAACACGCTAACCGTGGCTGTTTATGAGTCCGCGCATGAGTGCGAGAACCTCATGGACATGGTGAAGCATGGCGAGGCGGTCAGCAGCAGCTACACGTATCCGGCAACCGCGGCCCAGCAAGTAGGTAGCTTCGAAACCTACTACAGGCGCTACGGGCTAATCCACCTGCTTGGACTCACAACAGTGATGGACGACGACGGAAAAACAGCCGCCCCCCTCCCACGCCCCGCCCTCACGGAAGAATTCAACTAAAAACCGAAAGGAAAAAACAAAATGGCAAACGACATGCTCGAAATCGAAGCTGTAGGCGAAATTCGATTCGTTCACATCAAGGATAAATACCAGTCCGACGCGGCGAAACAGCGCGGAATCGAACCGAACTACCAACTGCAGCTCGCGTTCCCGAAGAACGGAGACGTGCATAAGGAACTCGTCGCGTCCGCGAAACAGTTGGGCGTGCGAGCCAACGGCGACAACCTGCGTTACAAGGACGGTGATTTAATCACCCTCAAGGATGGAACCCAGCCGCAACGCGGCAAGTGGCTCGTCAACCTATCGTCCAAGTGGAAGCCCAGCATCGTCGACCAAAACGCCAACGATGTCGAGCTGACCGAAGAGCCGGGAGATGGCACGCTCGCCAACGTCGCGTTCAAAATCGGCAGCACGAAGGAAGGACGACTCACCTACTTCCTGACCGGCGTGCAGCTGCTGCGAGTCGAAAAGAACAGCACCCCCGCCCCCCACAAGTTCGGCGTGCACACGCAGCTGACCATCGACGATGAGGGCGCCGGGGAGCCGGAGCCGGAGTTCTAAACCGTGAACGCGCCAATCCACTACAGTGACGACACGCTGATTGACGCGCTCACCACCTGCATGAACATCAGCCAAGCCGCGAAGGCACTGGGAGTGTCCCGCGGCTGGCTGTTCCCACATGCGAAACGGTTGGAGCGTGAAGGCAGAATCCTGCCGAAATCAATCATGCCCGCATATTTCAGACCGAAGGAGAACAAATGACGAAATTCCTAGACACCCCCCCCGCCAATAGTCGGGCAGACACTGTGTTCAATGCGATGCTCAAACACAATCTAGGCAGGTGGGCCGAATACCGTTCATACGAGAAACGCACCACCGCGAACGCCACCGCCTGCCATATCCGCAAACATATCACCGCGTGGACGGAACCAACCGTCGATTACGCTGCGGTCACACGTCGCAAGCCGGACGGAACATACGCGGTATGGGTCAGCGCGGTACGCATCAAGGAGGACACCGATGCCGAAACTGAATAACCACAGAGCGGAACCATTGGAGTCGGCCATCCAGAACCGTCTCATCAGAATCTTGGGACAGCAAGGATGGTACGTGCAGAAAACCGAAGGACGCTCACGCAACGGATTCCCCGACGTGACCGCCGTAGACACGTTCGGCAACGTGTGGTTCATCGAATTGAAACGCACGGTAGGAAGGCCAAGCCCCGACCAGTGCCGCGAACTCAAAGCGCTCGCCAAACATCATGCGAACGTCATGCTCCTGTACGGCAAAAAGGCTGTGGACGCCCTGCTGACCTACCAAACCGTTGCTAACATGACGAACATCTACAACTATATTCTCGTAATTGATTCGGAAGGGAAAATGAGATGGACAAAGGAAATCTGACATACCGTGTCTTCCAAGACCGTGAAGCATGGCTCAAGGCGCGTGAGGAAACGATAGGCGCATCCAGTCTAGCGCATTTCATCGCCACCGGACAACTGCCCTCCCCCCCGCCGGACATTCCGGCCGTACAGTCGGCATTGCGGTTCGGCAGCATCTGGGAGCCAATGCTCGTCAAACTTTACGCGGAACACCTACAGCTCGCCATCGTCGCCAAGAACACTCCAGTAGACCGTTTGGAGAACGGACAGCTCGCATGGTACGACAACAGTTTCTACACGGACGGGCGTCTGCACGTCTCGCTTGACGCCGCATACCGCGACGATGGAGGCCTGCTGCATACCGTCGAAGTGAAGACTGGAAGCAAACCATCATACGCGTTCCTGACTTCCGAACAGCGCAACCAATATTCAGCCCAAGCGCAGATAGAAGCCCGCATGATGGACACGGATCATGCGGAAATCATCTACGCGCAACGCCCCCCGTCATGGGAGACGTTGAACGCCGACTACATCACCGAACGAATCAAGGAAACGCTCGACATCGTAGTCGTCCCCGACGTGATGGACGTGGGCGCACTGGAAAAGTATGCGACGGAATACGAGCGTGCGGAACAGCCATCGGACTCGGACAATGGCGGACAACAGCTGTTGGCCGAACTGTTGGAAGCGAAAGACCGGTACGAGGCGTTGAAGGAAAAGCTCTCCACATGGCTGAGTGAGCATCCTGGCGAACGAGTGGCATGCGCCGGACATATCGCAAGACTGGCGGAAACCACGCGCACCACCACCGACTACAAAGCGTATTTCAGCCAGCATCCAGCAGACCTGACCCCATTCAGGAAAACATCGACGACCACCCGCCTCAGCGTAGTGAAGGAGAAGAAAAATGCGTGAACTGATGATGAACTGCCTGTACATGCTCGCCATCCTCCTGTCCGTGCTTGGAACCACGGCGGCCATCCTTATCCTCATCGGTATGGTCAAAGGCATCATCGACCTCATCAACCATTCCGGTGGACATGATGAAGAGTAGCGTATCCGAATGGCTTGACGGCGAGGCTTGGGCTGACATCGAGGAGATGCGCCAGCCCAAGCCGATGCCGCCCGCCAGAAAAAAGAAGACCGTCACCCGCTATGCCGACATGACACCCGAAAAGGCGGAGCATAAGCGGAAGCTGCAAAAGAAGTGGGTTAACGAGAACCACGAGAAAATGCTCGACTATTGGGTGCGATACCGTAAACAGCATCGTAAGGAAAGCCGGGACGCATGCCGCAGATGGCAGGAGAAATTCAAGGCTGAACATGGTGTCTGCTATCAGACTTGGCGCAGATGGCGTAAAACGCCGGAAGGACGCGAGCGCATAGCGGCATGGGAAGCCGAGCATGGGAAGGAGACTCGGTGAGGGCTTTCATTTTCGACGAGGCCGGAACAGGCAAGACGAAACGCAGCATGGACTTGCTGGACGACGCAGAGCATATCCTCGTCATCTGTCCGGCAAGCGTCGTGAAGACCGCGTGGTTGCCGCAAATCGACCAATGGTCACGCGGCAAGGCGTTGACCATCGAAGACTACCGGAAGCATGGCTGGTCGGAAGACTATCGTTTCCTCGTGGTGTCCTACAACATGGCCGCAAAGCTGGGCGAAGTGCCGGACGGTTTCAGTCTCATCGTGGATGAAAGCCATATGGTGAAGAATCCTAGGAGCGGACGTGCCAAAGTCGTGAAGGACATCAGCGACCTTGCCAAGGACGTGCTGATGTTGACCGGCACGCCCGCTCCGAAGGATTTGGAAGACCTGTACGGGCAGACTGTGGTCATGTATCCGCACGCCAAGGACAGGATAGACCTGTTAGGCGATTCTTGGCGCACTCTAGGGGCTTTTAGGATGCGATACGGTAAACCATATACGATGAGCGTGCAAGGGCGTACAGTGGTCAAATACACGTATTCACAGCCCATGGTAGAGGAAGCGTGCCGACAACTGCAGAAGCTCGTATTGGACATCCGACGCGGCGGCAACCCGCTGCCGCAAGTCGAATGGCTCCCATCGCCGAAAACCGAACAGGAGGACATGGCGCTGGAACAGTGGGCGAACACCCACCAATTGGCCGAAGACGTGTACGCGGCAAGCGCGAGCGCCGCGGCGGTCAAACTCGCCCAACTCGACGATGGCTTCGCCTACAAGACCGAAGACCGTGGAGAATCCTACTGGTTCGGCGTGTCCAAACTCGAAACAGTATACAGTGAAGCCAAGAGACGCGAAGACCAGACACCACTGCTCGTATGGACGCGGTTCAAAGCGGTAAGAGACGAAATCTACCGTACTTGGGCGCCATGCACCGATGCGAAGACATTCTTCGCCATGGACGCTCAAGAACAAGGAAAGTACCGGCTCATAGTCGCCAACCCGCAATCCATGGGCACCGGCGTGGACGGCCTGCAACGTCTCATGAAAGACCAGATATGGCTCGACCTCCCATGGACATACGCCGACTGGGAGCAGGCCAACAGGAGACTGGTACGACGCGGCAGTCCCTATCAGGGACGGCAGCGCATACTCGTGCCGGACACGCCATGGAACCGCAAAGTCATGGACGTGATAGAAGGAAGGAAAACACTCGATGACATCATCAAGGAAAAACAATTGGGATGAGGTGATGGAAGACGTGAACAAGGCGATTCCCACCAAAGCGGCCAACAATCACGGATCGAAAGGCCCGAGCGACATAATCCTCGACCCGCCGGAGCCGCCGACCGTGGAAAACACGCTCGAAAACATTGAGCCAAGCATCTACACGCGCATCGCCGACAACCTCGTCCGTGTGAATGACATGCTCAACGGGGAGAAGGCCGAAGAATACGGCAATCCGCGCATCATGTTCCAGAACATTTCCAAACGATGGTTCGACTGCGACGATGCGGAAGTTGACGTCGCAATCATGATGGCCGAACTGAAAATCGAACGCATCAAATACGACCACAACAGGGAAGACTCATACATAGACGCCATCGCCTACCTCGCAATGGCGCTCGCGTTCATGCAGGAAAGGAAGAACAATGACTAGTGACAACCGCAATGTGACGCGACTAACAGTAGGTCGCGAGGAGTGGCGGAAGATAGAATCCGGTGAGACAAGCTTCATTCTCCGCGAAACCCAATCGCCATACGAGACTGTGGCCTTCGTATTCTCCGACGCCCCCACCGGAGTACACGTCGGCAACGCCATCATCCTCTCGGAAACCCAGTTCGGCGACTATGAGGCCAGCCCTTGGACATGGAGCATGTTCGCCAAGCTGACCGACATGACAGTGCAGGAACTCAAAGAACGGTTCCCAGCCGAAGCGAAGATGGAAAACCCATCCGCATGCGCAATGTACCTGTATGAAATCAAACCGATAAGCGACAAGGAACTGTTGCAGCGCCTTTGCGACAAGTAAGGAGAAAGAAAATGCTGAACGACATCACCATCGAACAGTGCGTGGACCATCATGACCTCATCCTGCCATACACGGAAAAACAGTTGAACCCCAACTCGTATGACGTGACCTTGCAGGACACCATCGCCATCTACACCATGGATACGAAAGATGGTTACGCGGACGGCGGCGACCACACGCTGCACGGCGTCCACATCGAAACCGTCAGAATCGACGGACATTACATGCTACAGCCCGGACAGTTCGCCCTAGGCGCCACCGTAGAGAAAATCAGCCTCCCGGACAACATGATGGCACGGTTCGACGGAAAAAGCAGCCTTGGCCGACTCGGACTCTGCACGCACGTTACCGCAGGATTTATCGACGCCGGATTCATCGGAACCATCACCGTCGAACTGAAGAACGAGAACAGTTTCCCCATCATGCTGACGCCCGGCATGCGAATCGGACAGGTGTCGTTCGAATACTTGAACGCCGCCTCGATGAAACCCTATGGCATGGTCGGCCACTATCAGCATCAGAAGGCTCCGCAGCCAGCGGTGGAGGTGTGATATGGAATCACCCAAACAATGCCTCGACTGTGGTCGAGACATGACATTAGAGGAATGGTATCCCGAAATGCTGTGCGAAACCTGCAAGCAGGAAATCGATTCGGCGTTGACGGACGAAGACGGACAGGAAGGATTGGAGTATCCCGATGAGTGTTATTAGAGGACTAGCCCACCTCGACCCGACGCTATGCAAGCATTGCCTAAAAAAACTCACCACGAAAGAAATGTTCCTGTTCAACGGATACTGTACGAAATGTTGGAGGCTGCGCGGTGGCGATTGAGCAAGAAAAGCGAGAAGTTCTGATATGGAAATCCTGAAACTCATCATCTGCACCACCATCCTGCTTGGACTCGTCGCGGCCATCATGATGGTTTGCGACGCATGGAGCGACCGCATCTTCATCGCATATGTGGCTATCGCCGTCATGGCGATGATAGCCTGCGTGTGGCTGTATAAGTAAAGAGAAGCCCCCGCATGAACCGTGCGGGGGCTGGGGAGAAACCAAAGGAGGGCTGCTGGAAAAACTTCCAACAGCCCTCATTGTATCAGACTAACGACACATTGTCAAATACCACTTACTGCCGGAATCAGTGCCGATGGCGACATACCTCGGCTCGCCCGAAGAAGCACCAATATAACGACCCCACAGGAAGCCGTCAGCATAAGCGCCCCAACCATCCAACACGACCTTCTGGCCGTGGTCGTAACTGGCGACAACCTGCCCTTTCAGAGACGGTTCGGTACGAACGTTCAACGCATCGACCGCAACCTCATACGTGGTGGCAACCACGGTCGGAGCAGGGGAAACCACCGGCGCCGGAGCTGGATTCGCCGGAGTGTTCGCACCAACGCCAGCATACTTGTCCCAAGCGGCCTTGTCGCCAGCGAAATAGTTCAAATCAAGCGAACCAGCATAACCGCCGATATGACCGTTGGACGTGTACTGGCGCATCGGATACGCCACATACGACCAAATCGAATCGGCATCCTGCCAGCCGACCGCATCCATGGAAGCGTAACACGCCTCCCAAATGCCACAATCATGCTTGACGCAGATGTCCTTGATGAACGGGATTTCGGAACGCTGCGCGTACACGAGCGGTTTCACGCCGGTCAGTCGAATATACTGGCAGAGAAATTCATCCAAATAGGCCCGATTGCCCCAAGCGGCGTTATCGTCCGCCTCCCAGTCAACGCACGGCACGAACTTGCCAAGATAACCCTTGGTGTTTCCGGCGAAGAAATACGCTTCCTCCGAAGCGCCCACGCCACGAATGTAATGCATGTATCCGACCGCCATGCCACGCTTGGCAGCGGCCTGAATCTTCGCATCCGCACCAGTCCACACGGACTCGACCAAACCGTTGTCCGTCGTTAGTTCGCCAGCACCCCAAGTGCACTGAACCACCACACCATCGGCGTCAATCTCGGAAACGTCAACGTCAGCCTTCCAATTGCTGATATCCACAAACCTCATTCAGAAACCTCCGTTTCATTGCCTGCAATATGCCTGCCCGTTACCAGACTCTTGGATGGAGTGGCGAGCGAAGCCGGACTGATGGCATCCGTCTTGCCGGAGGACGCCACGCACGTCAGCACGCTGGCGATGGCCGCGACCAAGGCGATACCGCAGACGTTCAGCCAATCGACCTGGAACAGGCCGACGCCGCCAACCACGCCAGCCGACAATGCCGCCTGACATGCGGTGCGGATCGCACGCTCTAACGTGTCAACCCAAAAATCCCTAGTGAACAATATTCTGCTCCTTACTGTTGTCGTTTTCCAACGGTTCTATTGTACTCCTCAGCCCGTCTGGAAGCCTTGGTTTCGGATACTGCTTCAGGAACTCGGGGTCGAGAACGTTGCAGAGTTCGCCCAGCCAATGTCCCATCGCCCGAATGTAGGAGGTTTTCAAATCGTCCTGATAGCGGAGCTGGTCGCGTTCCTGAATGAATTCGGCCAGTTTTTCGTCCTGCCGGTCGATTTCCCGCTGCATGTTCAATTGGGCTTCCGAGAGTCGCCTGTAGGCTTCGCTCAGGTCGCCGCGTCTGTTTTGCGCCCAAGTGACCGCTGCGACCACGATGGCGCATAATCCGGTCACTAGGGCGACGATGATGTCAGTGCTCATATGGCACTATTCTAGCCGATAGTTGCGATTGTGTCAGAAAACCAGTGGTTACGCCAGCTGACATGAGAAACTGCCGGAAAGCCAATCGTTTTTACGGAATTGGTGAGATGCGGTTAATCGTATATTAATTTCATTATTGATGATTTGCAACAGCACGCCACTAACCGATGTCGGGAAGTGATTGTCTATGGGCACCATTTTCAGATAGTCTGGAAGCCTTATGACTTTACTGCTATCCCAAGCCTTGCCGTCAAGCCAATCGCCAGCACGATTCATCCAGAAGAACCCGTTCGCAATGCCATCGTGGACGGTGCCGCGAATTTGTACGATGTTCCAGCCATTAGTGTTCTTGTCGATAAGGTTGTTCTCCGTGAAGGGTCCTTCGAACAGCCACTTATCGCCTTTTCTGACATAATCGTTACCGTCGCCCACGTTATGCAGCAGCGTACCGTCTGGCACGCCGGTCAGAGCGTTACGCTGGGCGGAAGTCTGCACTCTCAGCATGCCGCCCTTCATCGCGGCACCGATATACGACTGTGTGATGACCACGCCAGCTGCGGCCGTATTCGACACGCCAGCAGGAAGCAGCACCTGCGCCAAAGCCAAAGCGCCATCCGGAACAGCCGGCGCGACCGGCACAGCGGCGGCCGCGCCATTCACCACGCCGAACGTCGGAACATCCGAACTATCCGACATCGGCGAGCGCGTCTCGTTCTGCTTCACATACACGACGTCGATACGCGAATTAGCGGACGGGGCCGCAGCCAGCGGCACGTTCACGTTTCCGTCGTTCTGGATAAGCAGCGCGCCGTAACGGTTCAGCACCGCATTGAACGGATGAACCGTCACACTCATAGAATCGCCGCGACTCGTCACGAGGTTATCCTGCGAACGGTCGAGAATACCGGCGATGGGCAGCATCGTGGTCTTGTCGCAGACGAACAGGCCGCTCATGTCGCGGCGCGCATCCAAGAACGACGCCTTGCCGGACACTGCGAACAGACTATTCCTCAATGCCATTATCAATCTTTCCTTCCAACGCTTTCAAACGTTCCTCAAGCCGGTCGATACGGTCATGGGCGAGATGGGCTTCATGTATCGCCCAAACGCCCAGCATCGGATAGTTGATGCCAACAGGCTCGTAGTCATCATTATACTCAACGAACTGCCCCAAACCGTTATCGTCCAACTCTTCGGCAATCATGCCGACATGGATTGTCGCGCTATCGCCGTTCCGGTTCACATCGTCGATGAAACGGTAGAGCGTCCAATCCACGGAACGCATCTGCTCCAACGTGATGTCCGGCTTGAGGAAATCCTGCTTTACCTTGCGGCTGGACTGCGACGTGCCCATCGTGCCGTCAGACAACGCCCACACGGCACGCCATGGGCCGACCGTGAACAGGTTATTGTAGGCGTTCGTCGTATTCGTGCCACCACGGCCGGTGGATAGCACGCCCCAATTCCAAGCATTGCACTTCTGGTCGATGGTCGCACGGTCATAGGAATTTCTGTTGATGGATGCGGCCACCGTATTATCGATGTTCGCGCTGATGTCCAACACTTTCTGAATCGCCTGAGTCAACTGCGAGCCGGAAGGCTTCTCCAATTCGCGCAACCGGCGACCATACTCGTTCAGGGTGGCTACGAGCTTGTTGGTCGCCTGAGCCGGATTCTTCACATCGAGCACATCCGTATCGGCGGCGGCCAAGGGGGTACCGTCCGCCGACTCGCCCTGATGTACTACGATTTCCATTATTCCACCGTCACTTTCACACCGTCGAACACGTCACCAAGGGTGAACGTAATCCAATTCGAGCTTTCATCGGCTTTGATGCCGGTGATGCGCCGCGTATGCGCGCCATCCACATAATACCAGTCGCCTTTCGTAGTGAATCGAATGTAATCGCCGACCGTATAGTTGGCGAGCGTCTGATTCACAGAATGCAGGTATCCGCGATGCACTTTCGCCTCAGTGGATGATACCGGCTGCCAGTAGACGGCGGCAGCCTCGTTCGCATACGCCTGAAGCGTGTTCTGCAATTTGACCGTCGAATGGCTCGAATCCACGCTCTCCCAAATCGGCGCTCCCGCCTTTTCCAGAATGTCCGTGTAGGCCGACACGACGAGCGTCTTATCGTCCGATTTGCCGGACGTGAACCATTGCAGCGACGCGAGCTTGTCACCATCATCCGTGGCCGACAAGGACGCGATACCCGGCTGCAAGGCGGACGCGCTGAAATAGTGGGTTTCGCCGCCAAGCAGCGGATGACCGGTCTTCATATGCCACTCATAACCCAATCCGTCAGCCGTGCGCGTCGGGAAGAAGCCGATGTCGCAACCGTTCTGATAGTTCGTGATGTTCGTCAAAACCTCACCGACGTAATTCAAATCGACCGCCTGATAGTTCGCCTCCGACGTGCCGACCTCAGCAGCCTCCAACACGACAGGCACCCGACTGTTTGGCCAGCTCATAGCCTGTTCGACGAGATTGCGTGCGACCGTATTCCACGTGACATTCTTGTACGACGTGTCGTATTGAGTGTCTGGCGAACCGTCAGACTTGATGAGGCTTTTCCCCATCGCCTTCGCCGGAAGAATCGTCCTATGGTCAAAATACGTCCACATGCCTGAAGCGACCAAGGTGAGGATGCCAGAATCGGCGTCATAGTCTCGACGCATGAGCACTCCGCCGACCGTCAGCCCATCATCCTCCGCGACCATGACGGTCTTGCCGATGGCCGCGGTGTTCCTCAAATCCAACAGTCGCGCGTCGTTCGCGATATATTGGACGCGCGTGTCGTCGGTCGAAGCGTAGATGGGCACTTTGACGGTGAGCGAGTCGGTGTCGTTCAGTTTCATCTCCCATTCGGCGGAAGTGTGCGGCAATGGGATGATGCGGCGCCCGGTCAGCAAATCCGCGAGATAGATTTTCACCTCCAAGCCTCCTTCCATTCGACCGTCATCGACGGTGTGCCCGACTGCACGCCCAGTGGTGTGAACTGTATCGTCGCATCGCCCGAAGGACGGAACCAGTTCTCTTCCGTGAGGAACATGCTCAAATCAGACTGGTTCTGGAACAGCACGCGCTCATCGTCGAAGTCGAACACCATCGTCTCGTCTGGGTTGATTTGACGGTGAAATTCGACCGCTTCGCCGGTTTCGACGCAGTGGATGCGCACGCCTTCGGATAGTCCGCCTCTGATTTTCACGACAAGATGCGTCGGCGCAAAACCGCTTCCGGTGATGGCGACACGTCCCGGATTGCCGACCTCGCCTTCAGTCAATGGGTCAAGCAGCGGGTCGAGGATGCCTTCGCCGTCTGTCGGCACGCCGACCGTCTGCGAACGCAATGGCCCATACAAATAGGGGGATGGCGCGAGCAGTCCAATCTGGAACGCGGCCTTCCCACGATACCGGTATTCGTCCACGGTCATCGACCTGAGTTCCGCATCGCATGACAATGCGATGCCAGCGCCCTTCTGCACGGTGACTGGCACCAACCGTCCGGCCATGCCGCGGAGACGGCGCATCATCTCATCTGTATTTTCGACCGTGCTGGTCGCATAGTATCCGTTGATGGTGATGGTGCGCCCATCATAATACGTCGTGCCGGGAATGGCGTTGCCGTCAGCCCTGGCCCAAGAATCCTGTTCGGTCTTGGCTGACGGCAAATCGTCGAAACCACTCATGGACACCAGTGTGAACTCGTGTCCGGCGTCGCCGTAAAGCGTGATGTCACCCACGGTGACGGTTATCGTGCTCAAGGTCTGACACTTCCAATCATCTCATTGTTCAAAGCGTATCCGAATCGGCGGGCCACGAGTTCCACGTCACTCAACGGGCTTGCAACCACATTGTCGATGTGGACGCCGCCAGCATACCGCTGGTCGCCAGCCGACACCATTCCAGTATAGTCTTTAAGCCGTGGCGCCGACACCATGCCCAGATTTGTCGCGTCAATCTGGTCGAAATCCAAGGAGCCGAGCACGCCATCGACCTGACCGCGTACGAACGCGCCTTGGGCGCCGATGGCCTTGCCGAAGTCGCGCATAAGATGCTCGCCCGACACGGACGTGTAGCCTGAACCGGAGAACGGGCCGACCTTAGCGGGAGAGAACGGGAAGAAGTCTCGAACCTTCTGCAACGCACCCTTCACCGCGCTCTTCACGCTTTCGACCGCGTTGACGATACCCTGCTTGAAACCGTTCATCAACGCGGCGCCGGAATCGACCAGCCACGACCCGGCACCGGCGAACACGCCCATGATTTTGCCCGGAATGCTCCTGATGTAGCCGAGAATACGACCACCCAATCCGGCGAAAGGTCGGGCGATGTCCCCGATAATCGCAGGGACAGCGAGCGCAACGGCCATGAAAATGCTTGGAAAGTTCGCTGCAATGCTGGTCGCAACGCTGATAAAAGCGCTAATCAGTGTCGGCAGACCGTTGACGATGCCGGTAGCCAAACCACCGATGATTGCCGGCAGCTGGTTGATGATGGCGACGGCAATGCCCGGCAATGCTGCAGCCAACGAGGTTATCACGCTTGTGATGGCGGACGTCAACGTCGGAATCAGCGTCGGCAGCGCGGTGGCGATGCTCTGTCCGATGGACGGGAGCGCGGCCACAACGGTGGCGCCCAACGTCTGAATGCCGGAAGCCAAGGACGCGCCGAATCCGCTGATGAATCCGGCGATGGCCCCGCTATTGTCGCTTATGGCGCTGAACGCGACCTGAACGCCGGTAATCAACGCCTGACCAAGCGAGGTCATAAGCGACGGGATCTGTCCGGCGAGTGTGGCGAACAGGCTGCCGAACGCTTCCAGCATCGGCTGGCCGTAGGTGGCGATGAAGCCGGGCAGCTGGGCGAACACGTCGGAGAACGCTTGGGTGATTTGCGGCAGTATCGTCATCAACGCGGGTGCGAGCGTCTGTCCGACGCTCATGAGCGCGTTGGCGATGCCCGGCAGTGCGGCGGTGACGCTCGCCTCCATCTGCGGTAGGGCGGCAGCGAACGCGTTCGCCATGGCGGGCAGTTTCGTCTGGATGCCGGTAAGCGTGTTGTCGAGGCTTTTCTGCCATTCGTCGAACTTGCCGACCATCTGGGACGGGTCGAGTTTGAACAGTGTCTGGAATCCGGTGGTCAGGCCGGCGAACAATGCGCCGGTCACGCCCAACTGGGATGCGATGCCGCCAATCTTGCCGATTGCCGCGCCGACTCCATTCACGGCCGCGCCGAATCCCTTCAACGCGCCGGAAGACACCTTCAACGCGGCGGAGCCGATGGTGGCGAAGGCTGCCTTTCCGGCGGACGCCAACGGGCTGAACCGTCCGGCAAGACGCGACACGGCGCCGCCGACCGTGGCCGAGAGTCCGGCGCTCACAGTCTTAGCTGCGGACGTCAACGGCGCGAACGGATTCCGCCCTTTGAACGAGCCGAAAATCTTTTCAGCAAGACCGTCGAACGGCTCAGACAACGTGGACGCCGCTTCGGAGCCAAACGACTTGAGCGCGCCCTTGACAGTGGAAAGCCCATTGCCTACCGCAGTCCCGAGCTTTGACATGGTGTCGCTGATGCCGCTCGTGTCCAGCATTTCGTCGAACGCCGTCTTGAACTCGGACGCCCAGCCCTTCACGTTCTCGACCATGGAGAGTGCGCCGGATTCGACGGCGGCACACATGGCCTCCATCTTCGTTTTGACGGATGCTGCGGCGTTTGAGAATGCTTCGGCGAGAATCTCCTTGACCGGCGCCCACTGCTGCGCCGTGTTCGCGGCATAGTTGGACAATCCGGCCTTCAGGTTGCCGAACGTCTGCATGATGCTGTCGGACGCGGACACGGCGGAGCCGACCAATGGGAGGAACATGTCTGGAATGTTCAGGCCGGTGAGGTCTTTGAACTCGCGTCCGACCTGCACGAGCTTGTCACGGTAGATGTCCGCGCTCTGTCCGGCCGTGTCCAATGAACGGTAGATGCCGGAATCCACTACGATGGTGTCGGCGGCGGCGCGAATGTCATGGAACGCTTGGATGAGGGATGGGGCCTTCTTCCGCGCGGCGGCATCCACTTCGGTGTTGAGGGTTTCGAACGCTTTGAGGAACGCTTCGGGAAGCGCTTCCGCATCGGCTCCCATCGCGTTCAAACCGGTTTGGAGCAGCTTCACATTCTCGGACGCCTGTCCCACACCATTGCGCAGGTTGGTCGCGGCCTGCTGGATGAGTTCGAAGCCTTCAGCGCCTTTCTCACCGAAGCTGAACGCGTACGTCCCCAAGTCTTCGAACGCGACATTGAACTTGCCGAGCGCGTTCTGCGCTTTCGTTGATTCTGACAGCGTTTTCGCCATCGCGTCAGCCATGGACGCGAGCTTGTCGATGACTGCTGACGATGCGGACACCGCCGCTCCGAACACGTCAGTGAATCTGGAACCAAGCCCGACGAGCGTGTTCTTCACGCCGACCAGCGCGCGGCCGATGAACGGGATACGGGATGCGAACCGGTCGTTCGTGGCGACCATGAGGGAGAACGCGGTGGCGCCGATGACGCCCACCGTGTTCAGCATATCGGCCAAGGAGGATAGCAGGTTGACGTTCTGCGAGTTCAGGCTGATGAGATTCGTCAATGGGGCGAGGAACTGTTCGACCCGCTGCACGTTGAACGCATTGTTGACGGCTGGCGCAATCTGGTTGACGAACGTCGTCGCCAACTTAGCGGCCGCGTTCGACAATGGCACGAATCCTGCGAGCATTTCGCCGAACGTGTCCGTCATGCCCGAATTGGAGATGGCGGTCAACGCTTTACCAAGGTTAGTGGATAATGCGGTTGTGGCTTCCGCCGACCTTGCGCCGACCGTGTTCTTGATGCTGTTCCATGCGCGGTCTGCCGTGACGGGCATGGCGTGGAACTGCTTTTCGATGGCGTCGGCGTTTTCAAGCACCGTATCGTAGAGGGCTTGGCCGCTGATGGAGCCTTCCTTGCCCAACTGTTTCAGGTCGCCTACGGAAGCGTTGAGATGCTTGGCGAGCATTCGTGCGATTTGCGGCGAGTTCTCCATGATGGAATTCAGCTCATCGCCGTTGACGATGCCCTTGCCCAATGCTTGGGTAATCTGCCGCATGGCACTGGACGCTTCCTGCGTGGACGCGCCGGTGCTGACCATGTTCATGTCGAGCAGTTTGGTGAATTTCGCCGCGTCACCGTAATTGGTCACGACTTCCGGCGCGAGCGTGCGAAGACGTGCCGCCGACTGGATGAAATCGTCAGTGGTGACGCCGACCTCGTTCGCATATTTCAGCGACATTTCGAGCGAGCCCGTGTAGTCTCCGGTGGTGCCTACCGCGTTCTTCAGCATGGCGGTGGTCCGACCCCACTGGTTGCCCATTTCGATGATGTCGGACGTGACGTTTTTGACGGCCTTGCCGACCGATGCCACAGCGGCGATGGCGGCTGCTGCATTCAGATACTTGTTGAGGTCGAGGTTCGCGAAGCCTTTGCCGAAAGCGTTGGCGGAACGCCATCCACTGGAACTAAAGGATGCGAACACGCTGTTGAGCGCGTTTTTCACGCCGCCTTGCAGGTTGAGGCTCTTATTGAACGAGCCAGAAAACAGTTTGGACATGCCCAAGCCGTTCGATGCGAAGAGTCGGCTTGTGCCGGATGCCAGTTTGGGTTTGATGGCGGGGGTGAGCACCGCGCCCTTGCTTGCTTTGACAAGTGCGGAATGCAAGCCTTCCAACGATGGAAGTACTTGTATCCATGCGGTCGCGATGCTGCCCTTTGCCATCTACCATTCCTTTCGGTGAAGACCCAACGCCTTGTTGATGTCTTCGGTGTTCATCGAATCTAGTTCATAATCCTCCGTTTTGGTGTTCTTCCGGTTTTCCGGCAACACGCTTTTCGGTTTCCTGCCCTTGCCGGAGTAGGGGGCGAGCGTTGACTGTTGAATGATATCCAAGAGTCGTGCCGTCGCTCCGAACGTGCCTATGAGCTTGGCTCTCTCTATGATGGTGTAGTTTTTGGGACTGCCGTATTGGCTTGCGAAATCGGCCAAGATTTGGCTGTCCCACTGGTCGGGGTTTATCGCGTAGGTCAGTCTTTCGACTGTGAATCCAAAAGCGCTGGCAATTTTCCCGAGAGGTATTCCCATGCGTCGAGCACGTCATCGTCGAATGCGTTCATAACCGCTTCGTACTTGTTTTCCTTCAGCACGCCGCGCATGAGCTTGTCTACGAGCCAGATGGTTTCCACGCCGTCTTCGACTTTTTCGGAGTGGATGGCCTGTTGGAATTTTCGGTTGCGGAGGAGTTTCGCGTAGGCGTCGCCCCAATTGTCGTTGAAGTCTTCTGCGGTGATGGTGGGCTTGCGTTTTGCCATTGGATTTCCTTTCGTTGTCTTTCTATATAAGGATACCCCACGCCAAGGGCATAACTATGTCTTGGCGTGGGGTGTGTGCCCTGTCATCACATTACGGGCTGACAAGCGAGAGTGAATCGAAGAGCGCATGTTCGTACCATTTACCAACGGTAGCATTCGACAACACAATCCGGCAGTCAATTGGCACATCCATGCTCTTGAATGTCTTACTGAACTGATGGTAAGTGCTGTCACCTCCAGCGTTAACGCTAAACTCAAACAGTGTTTGCTGTTGAGGGGTGACAATCTTCATCTCGACAACACCCTTAACAGGCGGATGATGAGTAAGCAGATACCCGCTGAACCGCAATGTCTGGCCCGGTGGAATGGTGAATACATCAGAAGAACATGATGTAATGTCTGAATTACCTCCGAGCGATAATACATTTTTGCCACTTTGTGAACTACTAACTTCTCTAATCGCTTCGGCCGGCGTCCATTTCACCTATCCTTCGTCGAAGTTGCCGTTTGGAATCAGATTGTCGGTAAACTCTCCAAAGCCATGTGAAGTGGACGTGTTCAGAGTGCTGGCATACCCGACCGCGGACCAAGTATTATCGCCGCCGCTCGTCGTGGAGACCGTGGACTTCAGGATCTTGATGTCGAACTTGGTACCCTTCGGAAGGGAAAGTTCGCCAGTATAGACATCATTCTCGCCCTTGACCATCTTCACGCCGGTATCGCGTGACCATGGCGAGGCTTGCCCCCAGTCGCCGACCACCCACATCGCACCATCTTCAGCCACCGTACCATCGGATACGGTGACTGTCAGCGTCGGATTTGGAGAGCTTACGCTTTTGGGATGGTGATGTACTGGGTCTGAGCCGGAGCGGTGGCGGTCGGATAGGCGTTGATGGTGAACTCGAAGTTCACGAGAGCCGTATGCACGTGGCTGATGTCGCCGGTGATGAGGAAGGTGGCGTCCGCCATCACGTTACGGCGCCTGCGTCCGCCCTTCAACATTTCGTCGATGACGATGACGTGATGCTCCAGTTCGCTGGCCTGTTCCTTGACGGTGATAGAGCCATCCTTTGACGAGGATGCCTGTTCGACCGTCACGTTGGCGGAGCCGTATGCGACCTTAAGCAGGTCTTCGTTCAGGGCTTCGATGCAAGTACCCGTCCACGTCTTGGAGAACGTCGGGTCAGCCTGTGCGACCGTATCGCCACCGGCGGCCACAATATCGTCACCCGCGGAGAGGGATGCCGGTTCGGTCAGACCGTCTTCGGACAGATAGCCAAGGCCGACGAACGCCGCGTCCAGTTCGGAGGTGGCGTCGGTGGGGATTGCGGTGCCCAGTGGGGCGACCCAAATATAGCCGGACTTGTTGGCACTAGTACCCGGCTTCGAGAATGTCACGTTTGCGGAAGACTGCTTTGCGCCCATCTCAATTCCTTTCGTTGTTAGCGTTCAATCAGTGGATGGGCGGCGTCGCCGCCGCCCATGTGTGCGAATAATGTCACGCGGTGGCGTGGGTGATGGCGTAGAACTTGCTGGTCCCGCCGATGAAGCCCCAGCCGATTGCGACTTCGGTGCGGAGCATCACCTTGTTGACTGCGCCCAAGTCGCCTTCTGTGGAATTGTCCGGGTTGCCGGAGTCGAACACTTCGATGCCGGACAGCGGGATGGCGCCCCAGACGAAACGGTTGGCGAAGTCGCCGATGACCGCATCGAGCACCTTCTCGCCCAGCTGGCCGGAGCCGGTGGCCGCCGCGGTGTCGGACACGGTGTTGGAGGCTGCGAGGGTGACGCCGCCGAGGTTGACCATGTTGCCGATGAGCGGAACGTCGGCGGCATACTGGGTCGGCGTGCCGATGGTGGTGAGGCCATCGCCGATTGCAGCCAGGTATGCGGAGGTGGTGACGCCCTGCGCGGACGCGTCGCCCTGTGCGGCGACCTGTCGCACGGCCTGCTTGAACGCGGTGGCGGCTTCCGCTCCGGTGCCCGGAGTGTAGTCGATGTCTCCGGCCTGATCGAGCACGTATCCGTTGGTGCGTGCGACGGTGGACGCGGCCTTGGTGGCCGGGTTGACGCCGAAGATGGGGGCGAAGTCGAGTGCGCGGCTGATTGCACGGTTCACATACGTGCGGTACTGGTCGAGGATTCCGGCCTGATATGGCTGCGCGAGGATGCTCTGAAGCATGGTCTGCGGCGAACCGGCGCGGAAGGTGGCGTCGGTCGGATTGTAGGCGCCGTCAACGCCGAACAGCTGAAGGAACTTCTTCGGGAAACGGTAGCTGATATAGAAGGTGATTGGGTTGATGGTCACGACACCGTTGGTGGCGTCATTTGACTTCTTCTTCTTTTCGGCGTCGGTTTCGCCGGTGGCGCCTTCGCCGAAGATGCCCATTTCGCCGGAGAAGTCGATGGTCTGCATCTGCGTGCCGATGAGGTCGATTGGAGTGCTGTTGGAAATCCTTGCGATGGCTCCGGCCGCGGGCTGGTTGGAAATCAGCTTGCGGTCAACGAAGCCCGGCTTCAGTTCGATTGTCGCTAGGGACATGACTGCCTTTCGTGGTTGAGGTGGATGGTGTCGGCCTTCTGCATTGCGGCCCCGACTCGGCCTCTACCACGATTGTTTCCGGCTGTGTGCGCCTCGACCCCACCGTCGCCAGTGGGTATGCCCTGCATTGTTTAACGACTGTGCTGGGGCGGTTCAAGTCAGTACATTTTTGGGGAGACGGTCGGTCTTGGCATGGTGGACGAAGCTGCTCTAATCGTCTGCCGACCATCTCTAAGACACAGCATAACACCCCGTCTGACTTTCGTCAAACGGGGTGCGTGCAAACCAGAATCACAAGAGAGAAGCTACACATTGCTGCGTAACGGTATTTATTCTACCACCTTCTCGTCGCAGTTCGCGTTCGGCGTGTCGCCGGACTTGCTATATGGTCAGACTTGGCGCGATTGCATTGCATGTGCGCCGGAACGAGATTGTCCATCCTGTCGCTTCCACCAGCGGCACGCGGTATCACATGGTCTGCGGTGAACGCCAACGGATGCGCTGTGTTACGGCCCCAGTAGAAAGGTGCGCCGCAATAATAGCAGGGCGCTCCAGTCCGTTTGGTGCGTTCGCGGAGGATGGCGCGATTCCGATGGTAGAGTCCCGTATCCTTGCCCATCAGGCAATCACCTCCCTGACCTTGCGTTCCTTCGGACGGTTAACGCCGCGATACCATGCGGCGATGCTGACGCCCTTCAAACCGGCCGTGGTTTCGGTCTTGCGTATCGGCGCGAACTTCCACTGGTCATCCGAACCGGATTTGAGCTTCTGCGCGTTCTGCACTTCGGCGGTCAGCTGCGGGTTGTTTGTATGTTTGAACCGTCCCTCGTTCAGCAGGTCGAGGAATCCCTGCTGCGAGGCGAGGAACTCGGTACCGGTCAATTGGATGACGTTCAACCCACGCGGAAGCATGTCCCTTATCGGATTGTTCAATCCGCCAGCGTCCAAGATGAGCGTGGTCTTGCGTGGACGCGTCTTCAGCTCGTCAACCACCCACTGCCATGATTCGGTGGTGGGGCGTTCGTCCACGATTTCGCCGATGATGTACGCCCACTTGTCGTAATGCTGCGAGCCGACCGTGACCTCTTCGGTGTTGGCAGCCACGGACAGGGCGAGGGTGCTGGTTGTCGGGTCGAAGGTGAGCGCGTAGACGAGCGTGTCGCGGTCATGTTGGAGGTCGGAGTATGCGCTGTCCCACAAGTCCATCGGGATTGCCGGAGGAATACTGTCCGCCCACCACAGGCCTAAGTCTTGGATACGGAAGTCGATGAGGCCGTCCGCGCCGCCCTGTTTGGCTATCGCCACGTCGGTGAGGAACGCTTCACGTGGAATCACATCCGGATAGAGCGGGTTGGTGAGCGCCCACAACTGCTCATCCTCGATGTCCGCCGTCTCGTCATCGACGCCGTAGCGCACCGCATACGCCATGTCGTCGTTTTCGGCGTTGTCAAGGAACACGTTGAACGTGTCGCCGATGGACGAGGGGAGGAACGGCGTGCCGGTGTAGATTATCATCGCCATGCGACGCGTCTTCAACGTCTTGGTAATCATCGCCTCGTATTCGGAGCGGAGTTCCTGTGCCTCGTCGAAGATAACCAAATCGAACGTGCCGCCCATGCCTGCGGAAGCGCTCTTGCGGGAGCGGAACCGGACGAACGCGCCGTTCTTCAACTGTAGGCGCTCGCGTCCCATGGTGGTACTGAAATGCGTGACTTCGGCTTTCAGTTCGGGATTCGAATCGATGGCGTCTTTCAAATCCTCCATGATTTTGTTGGCCGCAATCTGCTCATGCGCGGTGACGAGCACGTTCAGTCCGAGCACGAACAGATAGAAGAGTATTGGGGCGGTGAGGATTTTGGTCTTGCCGTTCTGACGCGGCATGTTCAATGCGACACGCTTGTATTTCCAAGTGCCGTCCTTCTTGCGTTGGAAGGCGTTGTTGAGAAATTCGACTTGGAACGGGAGGATTGCGTTTCCGCGACCCCAGTTCACGTATTCCGCGGCCATGATTGCCACGTCGGATGTGGGACGGACGTTCGCCCTCCAATTTGGATTCTTCACCAGCATGTCACACCACCTGATACTTCTTGAGAATGTCGGCGTCAGCGCCCTTGCCGTAGGCGTCGCCGATGGATGCGATGTCCTGCGCGGTCTGCGGGAACGTCAGCTCGTAGTCCAACGTGATACCCAATGGCTCGAACACAGCGTTCAAATCCTGTTTTATGACGTAGATGCGGCTAACGAAACTCTCACGGTTCGACACCAACGATTGGGTGGTCGCTCCGAGCGTGTCCAGAATCTGCGCGTCCTGCGGGGGGAGTCCGGTTTCCATCTGGAAGCTCAACGCCGTGTTTTGCAGGAGCGTTTTGAGCTGTCCGTTATCCCACTGGCTGAGTCGTTTGACTTCCGGCCGGACGATGGTGTCATGGTCGTCGTTGGCGTCAAATTTCGTCCAGTTGGCTGGATTCTTGTTCGGGTCTGCCTTGATTACCACATCGGGTGAGGTACCGACCACGACGGGTTCGGGCAGCATGAGATGTTCGAGGTTTTGGGAGATGAGTCCTTCGATGACCATGGCACGCTGCGCCAACAGCACGGCTTGGTTGGTGACTGGCGCGTGGCTGAGAGTGAGGCATCGTAGGTTTTCGTCGATTTCATCGGCGTTCTCGTCATAGCAGCGTCCATCCAAGCCTACCGCGGCCACCTTGTCCAACTGCAGGTCTGCGGATTGGAGGTAATCGGTGCTGAGCGGGTCGCCGTCCTGCATGAGGAAGTAGGAGTTGACGCCGCCGACCGCTTTTGAGAGGATGCGGGTGAAGCTGCGTTTGCCGACCGCGCTGAAGTTGGTGACGCGCACGCGCATGGCGTATGCGTTCTTGACGAGTTCAATCCATGGGAATGAGATTGCCTGTTCGTCCACGATGGTGAGTGTCATGAGCGTTTCGCTTCCTTTGCGATTAGTTTCTGAAGAGTGGTTTTCGGCGCTTTCGTGGCGGTGGTCTTGCTTTTGTGCGAATCGACTTTCACCGCTTCGTCGAAGTTTTTGGTCATGGTCATGAGCAGCTGCATGAAGCTGACGTAGTTTCTCTGCGCGTTGCTTGCCATGCTCATATAGTATTCGCGGTCATCGTCGGGTGTTTCGGCTTTCCGCCCGTACTCTTCCATATCCGAGTAGGCTTTGTCGATGAGTCCGTTGACCTGTTCCATGCGGCTTGAGAGGGATTCTTCAGTCTTCCCTGCCATAAATCCTCCTTAACTGTTCGGCCATTTGGCGGCGTTGTTCTCGATACCATCGTACCATTTCGGTTTTCACGATGGCGCGGCGCGTCGGACTTTCGACGTATTGTGGGTCGGCGTTGTTGATGGTTGGCGTCATGTGAGGCTGTTCCTTACGTAGATTTTGCAGTCGCATCCGGCGTGTCTCGCCCAGACGCCGTAATGGTTCGCGTCGTATGGATGCCATATTCCGCACCGTTCGAGACACCATCGGCATGTTTCGCCCACAGATTCGCGCACGACTTCGGTTGTCGAGTCGAGGGCGAACAGGTTGGAGGTCGCCTCCTGCATCGGCTGCACGGCCAGTTCGCGCTTGTATTTCGCAAGGAAATCCCTGACCGTCTTTTCGGAACGCTGTTGGCTTATGAGCCATCCGATTTTCCTGCCGAAACTGTCGGAGTCGAGCCGTTCCAAGCCTAGTCCAGCGGATTTTTCAGCGACCTGCTTCCAGATGTCTCCCAAGACTTTGCCGGCCATATGCTTGTCTCCGCTTGCCGCGGCGGCTTGGGCTTGTCGCACCTGTTCGTCGGTGATGATGTCTTTAGCGGCCGGTGAGAGTATTTCCATGAGGTCTTCGACCGACTCCTGTGTGCTTTTCAACTCAAGTACTCCAACTGGTAGTCGTAGACGGTGGATGCGCGTCCGTCTTTGGTCGGCTGGGCGTCGGTGGTGTTGAGCAGTGGGGCGCCCATGATGTCCCACAGGCTCTGGTTGTACCAGTCGGTGAGCGCGTCGCCGATTTCGGCGCTGAGCGTGTTGTCGGTTCCGCCTGAGAGTTCGCGTGTCACCACGGTTATGGCGATGTCCAAGTGTCGGATGTATGGGGTGATGTCGGACGCGTTCTGTCGTGTGACGATGATGAGCGGATACTGGCCGGTGGTTTTCACGGTCGGATACTTGTCGTATACGCGCATGTTGAGGCGCTGGGACAATCCGTTGATGATGTCGTTGACGATTTCATTGTCTTTGCTCACAGTCCGGATCCTTTCAGCGTGTCGCCGGAATGTGGCGTCTTGTAGTATTTGATTTCCGTTCCGGCTCGGCGGGTCCCTTTGAAACTACCAAGCGTGCGGTATGTGGTCATGGATGGCGGTTTGCCCCTGTATGAGTCCATTCGCAGCTGTGGCATGATTCGTGATGCGACGCGGCGTGACTCCTGTTGGAATCCCGCCGACTGCATCACGATGTTGGTCGCCGCGTTCGGTGCGGCGACCATGATTTTGGCGCCTTTCAGTCTTGCCATCAGTATTGCACCTGCTTCGCGTTGAAACTCCATTTGAACGGGTTGAACATCACCTTGTTTTCGGGGTCTATCGGCGGTTTGATTGAGGTGACGTGGTAGGTGTTCCCATAGTATTCGAGTTCGCCGCCGACGATTTCAGGCGGCGTGTCCGGCGTGGTGACGTGGATGGTGAGCGAGTCAACTTCGGTCATGTTGTCAAACGTGCCGGTGTCTTCGCTTGTGGTGTTCGTGGTCACGATGCCTTTGACCGTGTGTTGGCTGTCGCCGGTGGTGACGGTGATTTCGTGCGTTTTGAGTCCGTAGTGCATCAGAGTTGGAACCTTGCTATGGTGGCGCGTCCGACGCCCAGTTGTTTGAGCTGGTTGTTGGTAAAGAACACGTCATCCGTGTTGCCTCGCCATTCGCCGGTGAAACTGTAGCCGCCCGCCGTTTGGGTGAACGTTTTGAACGCGCTCAGGTCGGTGTCGCTTTCGGACATGGATTCCTTGCGGCTCACGTCCTGTGCGACGCTGACGCCGATGATGTCCGCGACCATTTGGCGGGTGAGCGGGTCTTCCGCGACCTGCTTGTCCAAATCGTCGCCTTGGTTGCGGTACATCATGCGGAGCACGTTGGATGCGGCTCCGCGTTTGCGTTCCTCATAGTCCACGAGGTCGATGGGCACTTTGTGGCGGAGGTACGCTTCGGTGTCTTCGACGGTGGCGAGCGGCTTCAGTTCGTCGGTCAATTCTTTTCCTTCCAGTCGTGCAGCCCGAGTCCCAGCTGTAGGATACGTTCGGCAAAACGTTTTACCATCTTGTCCTTCTCGTTTTCATCCAACTCCACGGGTGAGCTCACCACCACATCATCGTCGATGATTGAGAGGGTCGCCGGAACGTTTTCATCGCGCATCACCATGCCGAGGATTCGGATGTCACGCATGTGCGGCGCCCATCCAGTCGGGGGTCTTGGTGGCCGGTTCGACGGTCACTGGCGTGACGCGCGTGCGGCTGTTGATGCTTGCCGCGAGCTGCTTTTCGAACTCGTCGAGTCGCGTCTCGTCTTCAGGCAGGAGTTCGGCGCTCAGCCCGTACTGTTCTGCGATGGCGTTGCGTTTCGCCTGCAACAGGCCGAGGCTGATGCCCTTCTCACGGGCCTCGTTGACGCGCTTCTCGGTTTCCTCGGCTAGTTTTCGGGCGTCTTCGGCTGCTTTCTTGGCTGCTTCGAGCTTTTCGCGCTCCTTGGCGAGCTTTCGGCTGATGATGGCGTCGAGCTGGGCTTGGGTGATTGTCGGCTCCTGCTGTGTCGAGGCCGCTGCGCTTCCAGACGAGCCTTCAGGGCCTCCCATTCCGGTACCGGTCGCATCCGGTTCCACTCCTTCCATTAGTCGGATTCGCTGACTCAAGTGTCGTTTGAAGTTCATACCAGTCTTTCCAATCTTAACCGCATCGTGAGTTCCATGATGTCCGTAGCAGCATTATACGCCCTGCGCAGGTCCATCCGCGCTTTCAGCGTCTTCGGATTGTCGAAGTCGTCTGGCAGTGCGGCGAGGTGCCGTCCGAGTTCTTCTTGGATTGAGCGGGCTTGGTTTTCAATCGTTTGGATTGGTGCAGTCAAGTGCCATGTCCTTCTTGTAGGTCGCGACTAGGCAGTCGTGTTCAAATCCGCCTTCGTCAACGGTTTGAATCGTCGTGTAATGCACTGGCGTGTTCGCATATTCGGCGTACCATGCCCATGCGAACATGATGGTCAGCATGATGGCGATTGCCCCGTATGCGATTGCGGTGAACGTGTCTCGCATTCGTGCTCCTTCACTAGTGTTTTTCCGATGATTGCGCATGCCAGTCCAACAATGCGCGTGGTTCTTATTCTAGCCCGACAACCGAACATGATGCGGCCGTTTTTGGTCACATGACATGCGGCGAGCGTCCGCCCGCATCGCGGGCACTCGAAATCGCATGCCAGTCCGCGTCCGGTGGGGCGGATTGTCACATCCGCCCCATGCCGTGCGCCGGTGCCACACAGGCGTCCGACTGGATTCGTCACGCGGTTTCCTTCACGCTCTTCCAGATGCGTTCGATTTCGGTGTCTCCGAGTCCGCTGACGTGGCCGCGTAGCACGAGTTCGTCGTGGATGTTGGCTTCGTTGTCCTCATGGTTGTGGAGGCGTCCCCAAGCCCACCTGTAGAGCGTGTCGTTGCGGCGTCCTTCGGGCACTGGCGTGAGGTCTGGACGTCCGTTGCGTGGAGCGCTCTCCTTTGCCGTAGACGGTTTCGACATGGGTTCGACGCCGTATCCGTGTTCGACGAGCCAGTTGAGCAGTTCGATTGGCGCCTCCTGCACGTCAGTCTCGTCGCCTACCAGCTCATAGAATCCGACGCCATCGATGTTGGAACCGGCGCCGAGCACGTATCCGCGCCCATCCACCTTCACGTCCACTGGGATTCCGTCTGCATGGTTGGTGTTCTTGAGCTTGCCTGTCCAGCCTTCGGGGAGTCGATAGTAGGCGTGGATGCCGCCGTGCGTGGGCGTATGCACCATGAGGGTCGGGGTGAGCGTGGGGCGGAGGATGTTGTATCCGTGGCGGCTGTGGTCGTCCTTTGGCGCGTCCATGTCGATGATGATGCTGCCGGGTTGGGGGATGACGGCGTACACGTCTCCTTGGCCGATTTCCACCGCGTCTTCCTGCTTGCCGTTCTTCCAGTTGCGGACGGCTTTCGGATTGTCCGGGTCGGTCGGCTCCTTGTGGAGCTTGAAGCCTTCGGGCGCTTTGACGTTGACGATTTCGCCGTCTTCGATGAGACGACGTTCCATGTCGGTCTGGGCTTCGGGCACGGGCAGATCTTCAAGCAGTGGAAGACGGCTTTCGTTAATCTCCTGCTCGTAGCGTTCGCGGTAGGGGGCGAAGCGGTCTTCGTCGATTACGACGCGGACGGAGCAGACCTTTCCGTCGATGCGCTTGCTGCGCAGGCCGACGCCGAGCATCTTGTACGTGTCGCCGCTGGTGTGGCCGAGGTACGGGCAGGCGCGCGTGTCGGCGTATCCGTTCTCGCAGATTTCGTTGACTATCCACATGGCGCGTTCGTCCAGCTCCTGTTCGCTGTCGTTGAAGCTGATGTCGCGGTGGATGTCGTCGTCCAACGGCTTGTCGGCCCAGAGCATGGCGCTCGCGAGCATGAACGGGGTCATGCCGTACTGGTCGATGAAGTCGGCGAGCGGCTGCATCTGCTGTGGGGTTTTGCGTCCGGCGAACATGACGGGCACGAGGCGGCGCATGTTGGCGTCGCCGTTGCTGGTCGCCAATGGATGGTTGCTTGCGATGACGAGCGTGGCCTGCGAGCGCACGTTGACGCTGTTGCGGCCGACGCTGCGCGCGTGGATGGTGTCGCCGGTGGCGACGCGTTTGATGATGCCCATGTCCTTGTCGGTGAGCATGTCGCCTTCCTCGTCGTACACCCAGTAGCGGCCGTCGAGTTTCAACGCTTCGTTGCCGCTTTCGAACACGCTGGGCGAGTTGAGGGCTTTGATGGCGATACCGCTGGCCTTGTCGGGGTAGGCGTCGCCCAAGCGTCCGAGGAGGAAGCTTTTGCCGTCGCCGCCGTGTCCGTAGAACACGTAGAAGAGATGCTTGTACGGTTCGAGGAAGGGGGTGGCGAACATGCGGAGGAGGTTTTCGCGGCTCGCGTCGTCGGCGGTGAGCTGGGCGATGAACTTGTTGGCCTGTTCGACGATTTTGGCGGTTTTCTTGCTGTCGTTCAGCCATGGGCTGTCGTCCACGTACAGGTATGCGCCGTTGTCGTCGGCTTCGCCGACCATGACGCTGCGCTTGCCTTGTGGGTGGAAGGCGGTGTCGCCGAACCGCATTCCGCGGACGAGGCGGGGCAGTTTGAGTGCTTCGGCGCGGAACATGGGTTCGAGGTTGCGGACGGCGCGGCTTCCGGTGGGGAAGCTGAATTCTTCGGCTAGGCTGCTGATTGGATGCCACGTGTTGGGCATGTCGCCGCCAAGCCAGTTGGTGTCGCGGGCGAACATGGTGTCGCCGCTTTCGTCGAGGCGCAGGTCTCCGTTTCTGAGCGACCAGAATGCGTCGTAATACGCGTCGTCCCAGCGTGGCTTGCCGGTTTTGTCCATGACGGGCATGGCGACGGTTTGGAGCCGCGCGTCGGTGAACGTGTATGGGCTGGTCGGGGCGGCCACGGTGAGGCCGTTGACCTCACGGGCGAGGCCGTTGGGGATGTTCCGGTACGGCTGGATGTTGAGCGCTGGCGGGTCTTGCGGCTTGCGGAATGTGTGACACATGGTCGTCTCCTTCGTGGTATAGTTGTTTTTGTTGGTAATCCAACCCTAGCACACTCGCCAAGAGTTCGCAACTACGGTGTTTCGGAAATCATCTGGTTTCCAGTCTCCTTGTGGTCCGTAGGATGCGTAGGCGAGTGTTCTAGGGTTTTTTTTT
>ULTX01070791.1_pt1 | contig 32022 bp, 22 predicted proteins | sample 1958041 | NCBI WGS metagenome assembly ULTX01 (sample SAMEA4835747, study PRJEB28245) | human gut metagenome | biome: gut microbiome; material: fecal sample | place: Denmark | collected 2008
ATTTAAGCAGATATCTTTTTATTATATCGAACTTACGTTAAGACATGAAGAAGCATATGCTTTGTTACATCCTGCCTATAGGCTTTGGGATGTTATTGAGTTGTAACTCACCTTCAGCAAAGATAGAAAGTTTGGAAACTATTTCTGTCGGAACGGCCTATGCAAATTTGACTAAGTTAAAGGCATCTGATTACTTTCAGACAGTCCGATATGTTCCTTTGGAAACAAACGACAGTGTACTAGTGGGAGATAATCCTAAATTGTGTGTTTATAAAGATCTTCTGATCGTTTCTTCACCACAAGAACAGTGTTATGCTTTCAGTAAAGGAGATGGACGGTTTCTTCATCCGATTGGGCACATCGGTAACGATCCGGAAGGCTGTTCTGATTTGGTCGGTTGGCTTAATGCCGCAAGCGGGTATCTTTATTTCAACCGAGGGAATAAGGATTTTAGTATTTACCATGTAAATGGTCAATTTGTAGGAACAACCCAAGATATTGAAACAAATCGGGGTTTGTTTGGTATGGAATCGATGGATTATCTGGATGCACAAATGTTGGTGAAACATCTGCCGGCGACGAACGAAAAACCGGATCGCATTATTCTTTTCCGGGATACAACGCGGATCGCTACTTTTCCGACAAACAATGAGAAGGTTAGTGGCCACAATGGGGATTTTTCGAATAGCGCGGGGTACGATTTTGTGGTAGATGTCTTAGGCGGTCGGCAGATGTTGAATATAGAGTTCGACAAAGAGAAGCATCTGGCGGTTATTGTTGGCGAACATCCCTTTTGGCATGTTGGAGAGAAGTTATATTTCCGCGAACACTTTAATGATACCATTTATCAAGTGACGAAAGAAGGGTTATTACCTGAACGGCGATTTGATTTCGGAGATATGACGTGGAAGCGTGAAGATCGATATGATATACAGAAAGATCATGCTATTTATCCGGTGGAAGTTCAGGAGAACGATCGTATCCTTTGGTTACGATTTCTTGTCGATTTATTTGATAATGACAAACGAAAAGCCTACAATGCGCTTTATCAGAAGGAAACCGGAGAAGTAAAGGTGGCTGCTTATGAAGAAGGGCTAGAAAATGACCTGAACGGATTCTTACCTTTGCAACCTACTTTTGTGACAGCCAACGGAGAATTTGCCCAAATAATTCCGGCCGAAACAATAGCTGAATGGTTTGAAGAACATCCAGATGTTACAGGACTTCCGGAAGAAGTGAAAGCCTTAAAAGGAATCACGGCAGATGATAATCCGGTAGTTGTCTTGATGAAGTAAAGTGTGACCAGTTTATGATTATAAGGAATTATGCGAAAAAATGATTTCTTCATTAGTTGATGACTTTCCATACCAACTCTGTACTTTGGGAGCGTAACTCATTTCAAAAAGGCGGGTAGGTGTGAGAGTGGGTTGTTCCGGCAATTCGTCGCGGGAAGAATCTGATTGGAATGCTCCGTAAAGAAGCAGACGGTATTTGGCCGTATCTCCCAACAATAGCCAAGGAGTCGCCAGATTGGGTAGTGCATAAACCGCTTGTTGCAGATATCCGGTAGCCCGTAACGTGTCTCCCCCTGCATAAGCCAAATAGCCGTAACGGGCATAATCGGCGGGTGACGCATCTGGCGCAGGACGGAAGGCGGATACCGTTTGTTGTATGCGAAGGTAAAACAGGCTGTCTTGTTCTTGCCATCGCATCATGGCTTCACCGGCTATCAGGCGCGGTGTATAACGGATGGCTTCTGCCATCATGTCTAAGGCGGTTGCCGTATCTCCTTGCTGATAAGACCTCCAGGCATAAGCGGAACGGTATAAACTATGTTTCGGATAACATTCGGCAAGAGATTCGAGAATCGAATCCGCTTGGATGGATTCGGCATAGAGATAACGGAGTTGTACATCTTCCGGATGGCGGTGATAGGCTTTTTCGTAATTCCCTTCTTGCAGGTCGTTCCCGGTTGGATCTAGCATCCATGGCAATTGCGGAATGTTCCAACCGATAAATACGATGATGGCTATTCCCGGAATTAAGTAAGCCGACCGAGTGGTTTCGGTGGTGATGGTTTCGTCCCGTTGCAGATAAGCCCCTAGGAGGTAAGATACGAATAATAAGAACGGTGTGTTCAACCACGTCGCTTGTGCCATGTCCTTGACGAAGATGGCTAACCCAATCGCGGCGATGATGCGGCTGTCCGTTCTTTTCCGGTATCGCCACAAGATCCTACAGACAACTATGCCTACAAACAGGTAAAGGAGTGTCCCGACGATTCCTTTCTCCACCAAGAGCTGGACGGGCAGGTTCGGGGCAATCGAAGTAAAGGGCTTGGTACTGTCTTGCCCCAAGAGCGGATCGACGGCATACATGTAGTTTCGGTTGCCATACCCCAACAACGGACGTTCTTTGAACACGTGCCAGGCGGCTTCTGTCGCGGTTATCCGGCTTTGGGTACTTTGTTGTTGGGAGACGGTTTGGTCCATTTGCAGGGTGGTATTGAATTCTTTCGGCATGAACACGACCACCAAGAGGATCGCCATGCCGGCCGGCAGCAGCAGACGCAACTTTTCCGTTTTCGGAAAGAAAAACAGGGCAAAAAGCAGATAGACAGCCAAGGCGATGTAGGCACCTCGTGAGAAAGACAACAAGATGGCTACCAAACAGACTAATTGGAGCGGCAGCACCCATCGCCGCATGAGGCAAATCCAGCCGGAGAGCATCAACAGGACTTCCGCCCAGATATTGGTGATGTAGCCCAACGGACTGAACAGGAAACGGAAATGGTAGGTGTCTTCAAAGCCTGCTTCCAGTACCGAACGGCGAAAGACCAAGAAGGAACAGACTGCCAGCAGGAGGGCGGCTCCTATCGGGAACAGACTTCCTACGCGGAAAATCTGCAAGGCACGTTCGTGGGCGAAAAGCCGACGGCAGACGAAATAGACTGTCAGCATATAGACTGAATAGAAGGCCGCGTTCATGGCTGGAATCGGGCAGGCGGCATAAAAGCAGGAACAGAGGTCGAACAGAGTAAGGGCTGCTACGCATCCGTCCAGCAGGCTCCATTCCCGGAAAGGCAGCGGACGCAGGAGCCACAACGCCCCTGCCGCCAGCAACAATCCGACCCGGTATGGGTCTTCCACTTTGAATAAGAACAAAGCCAACAGGACGACCAACAGGCCTGCTATGCTGGAGGTATATATCCGCTTGGGATGTGAAATCTTAGTTTCGGGCATGGCGTTTCACAAACGGAGTGACGAGTTTATATACCAAATAGCCGATCAGGGAGATGAACACCACCTGCATACCGATATTGCGCAACAGGGCAAAAGGTGGCACCATCCGGTTCGACAGGTAGAGAATCAGTTCATTCACCGCATCGGGGAAGGTCTGTGCAAACCGGTACAGGAAGGTCGGGATGACATACAGGAAGTAGAATCCCATGAAGAAATTGACAACTACCGAATAGACCAACAGCCCGTACCGTTCCAGCGGACGGATTTGCAGCAAGTAGGGGCGTTTCCCTTCCGGCATTTTCCGTATCTTTTTCCACACATAACCTATTAATTCCAAGGAGCGTTGGCGCAGATTGGGTACACCCAGCAGGTCGGAAGCAATCCAGTAGCCGTCAAACTTGAAGAAGGGATTCAACGTCATCACAAAACCGAGGTTCATAATGAGGATGAGGTAGCGCACGATGTCGTTGCCTGTCAGGAAAAAGCCTGCCAGCAAAAGGATCAGCCAATAGCTTTGGAAATAGACCCCGGCCAGGTTCACCACACACCGTTGTTTCCGGTCGAGTTTCCACACTTCAGTTACATCCGTATAGAGGACGGGGAAGTTCAGGTACAACCCGAAGCCAATGCCGCCGTGCCGCACACCGAAGTATTTGCAGGCGGAGGCGTGCCCCAGTTCGTGAAAGAACGACGAACCCAGCATGAAGGCCAGTAGTCCCATCACCAAATAGACATTGACCTTGTTGTTGAACAGCAAGAGGTCGGATGTACGGAGGAAGAACCAAGCATCCAAAGCGACAGCCACAAGGAGCACGGCCAGCATATACCAACGGTTGAACAGGAAACGGAACGCATCCGAAAACTTGTCAATCGCCGCCGCACTAAACAGCTCCTTTTCGTAGAGGAAGGAGTGTTTCTTCTCTTTGGGTGTAAACAGGGGCGTAATGAATTTGTTGATAATCAGCCGTACTTGTTCGGGCGTATATTTGCCTACCTTCTTTTCGGCATAGGCGGCAATGGCCTCTTCTTCCGTCTCGTGACGTTGCAACTCTTCCACCAACTCCACAATGGGCTGGCTGGCTTCGTAGTATTGCCCGCCACACGAGAGCAGCACACGCTGTTCTTGGGTAGATGCTGACAATTTTTGATGAATGGTAATGTCGTTATATCTGTTCATATTATCTTGCTTTTAAGATGGCACTGTTGATACTTCTATCCACATCGTTGTTTTCTCGCGACGTTTTCTTTCCGAAGTCGAAGGTGTAAGCGAGTTTGACGTAGGCGGTCTGTTGATAGATACGACTGGTTTGTACTTGGTTGTAACGGTACACGCCATAGTTGGCATACTCGCGGTAATGCTGATGTTTGGTAAATGGATTCTCAGCCCCCACCTCTGCCATCCAGTTTTTGCCACTGTAGCGGACGGACAGACCGTAGATGGCGGGTGTCTTTGTGTAAATCAATGTTGATTGATCTAACTTCCGCTCCGTTGTCTTGGCATACGCATTGATAGCAAATGCTTTAATGAAGTAGTTTACATCCAGGGAGGCAAAGAAGTTGTTTTCGTGCAAGCCGGAGACTTCCGGGACATTCATGTAATTGTATTTCAGATTTACATTTGTACGGAAATTCTCAGAAAAACGGCTGGATATGGCAATCTCCACATTAGTGGTACTAAATGAATTATTAGAAGCATAACTACTAATCAATTTATTACCTTCCACTGAGTAATGGTTATAGACATTATTCTTATTATATTCATAATATAACTTTCCTTGGACATTAAACAAGGGATGAAACGAACCTTCATACATTCCAAAGATTGTATAAATTTGTGTATTATCCAAATATGGATTACCCCGTTTGATTTGATAAAAATCAATAGTCTGATTCGCTGTATTCAGATAACTAATATCTGGTTGATTATTTCCCAAAGCAAAAATTAAAAACAGCCATTGTTTGGAATCAAGAGAACAACGTACCCCCGTGTTCAACCTTAAGTTCCATATCTCTTGCAAGTCCTGTCCACGCAATTTATAATTGATCCAAGAAACTCCCGGAGCAAAGATAGCCATGACTTTTTTGTTAAATGTATGGGTGTATTCTGTTGCAAGTAAAGTTTCACCTTCCCAAAGATGTTGCAAGGAGAAATAATCACCACCATAATTAGTAGAGGTAATATTGTGGAAATGAGTAATTTTAGTATATAATGAATTCTTTTCATTGGGCTTGTAATTATATCCCAAGAAAGCATCAAAAGAATAAAGATCTTCATCTACATTGCTTAATGAACGTTGTTCGTTTTCCGTATATAGCCGATTGTACTTGTTTTTAGTATATGCTCCGTTCAAACGTACTTTTATGAATTGCCGATCATCCACACGGAACGCACCCGTCAGGTTGATTGCTCCTTTCTGGCTTTTATTATCCCTCCTTTCAAATGAGTGAATAGAGTCATGTTCCTGCCTGTTATAATTTAATACCCTGTTTTGCTCATCGTTCGGCGTATCATCACGAACAAACGATGCCGAAGCAGACAAGTCGCATTTTTTCGTATTATTACTCACTTTAAATTGCGCATATTGCTGATTACTTTTATAATGGGCATTATTATTCATTGTAGTCCGATGAATCGTATGGTCAGGAAAGAACAAATCCTCGCTCTTCCCGATTTCCGTTCCATTATATTTTGCCATTTTAGCCCCTCCAAAGAAAATATAACTCGTATTATTATGCAATATCTTGGATGCGATATTATAAATTCCTTTCGTATATCCAATAGTTTGATCTCCATCCAGCGTGATATAACCACCTGTTTTATATATTTTTGTTATATAATTCACCGATGCCGCATCCCCGGTAAATTGCCCAGTTTTCGGCATAACATAATATTCAACCCTTTCAATGTCTTTTGGCTGTAAAGCTTGGATTTCGCGCATATCTGCTTCAACTCCATTGATGTATAAAGTAACTTTTCCAGCTAAGGATGTTACCGTTTTGTTCTTTCTATCAATAGTTAAGCCTGGAATCATCAGATTGTAAAGTAAATCATATCCACCAAATGCATGTTTAATTTGCTGTTTGTCTGGAATTATCAGCAGGTGGTCTTTCTTTTGAATAAATGAATTACCGGTTACTTTAACTTCATTTAATACAACTTTGTCAGTTTTCAAGATTATAGGAGGAAATTGATAATCGGTAGTTGGCATTTCGAATGGAATGACCTGAGTAATATATCCAATATAACTAACAGAAAGTAAGTATTCCCCTGCCTTTACGTCTCTTATAGTAAAACACCCTAAACTATCTGTTGTTGATCCTTGCAAAGGAATGGAATCTAATGAGAGTATTTGTACATTTGAATAAGGTAATTCCATTTCATTTTCATCTACTATATTACCAGTCAATATTTGCTGTGCTTGCAAATTGAAGAGACAAACAAAGAGACAAAAAAAAGCCAATTTCATATTCATCACCTATATATTATTAAATGTAATAACTGCCTCATAATATAAGAATATTCATTTGCCAAAGTTTTATTGTTATATTACTAGTTTTGACAAGAAACATCTTACTTATAAGGCTGTTCCTTATGCATTAAGCATTATGACTAAGGAAATTGCATTCGCAGTCAGTTAACATAATGTTATTAGAAGGAGTGTCCATTGTTGTCAAATCCAAAAAACCACCTACAGCTAATGGATCAGTTTCTAATCGCTCTTCTAATGATTGCAAATCAAATTCTGTAAACTCAGAGTTTAAAGACTCCAACATTTCTTTGTTCTTTTCCATACTTGAAAAAATTAAAATTAAACATTTGTTATTGATTTGGCATAAGCCTTATTGACTATTTTGTTAAATACACTTTTAAATATGCCACATTGTGTTTCTATTCCATTAATCATATTATGATAATGACATCCACCACCACAGATCAATGCATATCTACAATGATTACATGGTTCTTTTTGACCAACATTGACGTGCCACTTACTTAATACTTCTTGATTCCATATAATTCCTTTTTCATTATAAGTACCTTTTATAAAATGGTTCATTCCAATGACTTCCCAGCAAGGATATATATTCCCTAATGGATCGAGTACATTCCCTCCAGATTGTGCTGTACAAGCAATTGCAGTCAATGATAGAGCATGCTTATTAACTAATGCTTCGTAAATATTCTTATATATACCTCTATCTTGTCTTATGGTATTAATACCTAATTCCATTTGGTGAGAAGTAAAAGACTGCGGTGAAATGAATGTCATCTTAGAGTGATCAGTCTTTGTAAAATGGTCATAATCTCTTAGTCTAGCCGAATAAATATTGAAGTTTGGATACTTGGAAAATTGCTTTTCGTCGAAGAAATTTTTCAATTCGATAAACTTTTCAATGTTCCGTGCATCTGTATTCATTCGAACGACAACTTTTACATTTCTGTCCAATGCTAATTGCAAATTTTCTATGATCTTATCAAACGTTCCTCCATCCCGATAATGTATCCTACGCTGATCGTGTATTTCTTTAGGGCCATCAATCGTGATCTGAAGCCTATTTATACCATCCGGAGTAAGTAGATTCAAGAATTGATCCAATTCATATCCATTTGTAATAGCTTCAAATGTATATCCTCTCTTTTTGCCTTCTTCTACGATATAATTAACGACCTCTTTGTTTTCAGCCAATAGCGGTTCACCTCCATACAGTGTAATGGAATTCTTTCTTAACTCCTTTCGAGGCTGAATAAAATCTTGAGCTTTATAAGCAATATCAACCAACTCTTTGGTGAAAGCTATTTTCTTTTTCCCATTTTTTGTTTCTCGATTTTCAAAACAATAAGGGCAACGGAAATTACAATTATACGAAACAATCCATGTGAAAGATGTATTCATTATGAGACTTTTCTGATGTAAAGCTTTCGCAATCCGTGCCACATACGCATATTCCTCTTCTTGCGTTTTCGTAGTCAGATAGCCACGTTTCAATAATTGTTCAATCATGGGTTGGGCGAAGCTGTTCTTTGTCTCTACCGATTTAATTTCATTCAATAGGTTTTCTGAAACAATATCCATAGCCCCCGTATAGCCATGAATCAGCATATACATGCCTTCTTCCTGTTCCAGTTTGACCGGAATCATATAAGATGATACTCTTAAATTATCCATATTTTTAGTGCCATTTTACTTGTTTATTTTCAATTGTAAATATCCGTTCGGCAGAGCCCTTTGTATAGTCGCGCAGCCAATAAAGTGCCCCTTGTGGGATGTTCTTGTATAAAAGGCGGTCATCTTCCGTAGCAATTTGCTTACCCAACGATACCCATTCGCCATCCTTCATGTAGAACAGTTCGTATTCATGCCCTTTGCGGACGCCGTTGTCATCGTTGCGGATGATATAGCGTATTTTATGAATTGTCGAAGGCTGTTCCAATTCCAATCCACCCCATGCCAACGAGTCATTCGTATGGAAAAAGGTCAGGGCATCGCCGTCAAACATTTTATCAGCTGTGTTGCGAGGATTGTAAATGCTCGGTTCATATTCTCCTATCACTTTACCTTGTAAAGGTTGGTTACCTTCCACTGTGTAAAATTCCACTTCCGCCATGTTGCCATGCGTCTGGTCGGAAGACAGATAACGGACGTAACGAAAAGCCTTCGGGCTACTTGTTGTTACCGTTGTATAACGGAAGTCGGGTTCTTCCGTAAAGGTATAAAGTGTAACGGCATCGCTGAAATCAGGCAGATTTGCCCCCTGAAACTTACTCCCGACCATAATCGGGGGCAGGTAGTCCAAATAGTCAGCATGCTTGTATTTACGTTCCAAGACATACTCCATCGTTTCAGTCTGTGGTGTAAAGTAGGAAATTTGTCCTAACGTGTCCAACAGGAAAGGATTCCCCACCAATTGTAGCTTCTTGTCCGCGTACAAAGCGGCATGATAGACAATGTTCGGGCCAATGGCTTTAAATTCCGCTTGTTTTCCTTTGACATTCCCCCAGGCTACAGGTGTCCATCCTTGAGGGTCGAACACGCAAAGGTAAGCGAAACGCCTATTAGGAGTTTGTTGTAGATCAATCGTTATATCTTTGGCTTCAATAAAAGGATAATGATCGGTTACTCTTTCCGATAGGCATCCATAAAGAAGGCAGGGATATCTTCATTTCCATGTTGCATCGCCAACGAAGCAGGTTGTTTGCCGAAAGTCCGTTGATAAACTTTCGGCATTTTGTGTCGGAAACGAATCAAATGTTCATCTGGGTTCTGCTCCGCACCGGAGAAATCATGATATGTGCTATCATTATCATATACGACATTAAATACATGCCCTTGATTCCCATCACCCCAATGTGGAACGGTCTCGATACCCACCGGGATTCCACAAGCCCGCATGGCATATACCGCCAAGTTAGCATAGTCGTTGCACAATCCGAATTTCATATGTAACAAGGTACCGGCTCGTAAATCAATAGGCAAGGCAACGTCTGTAGCGATATGGATAGGTAGTCTAATCAACTCGTTGTTAATGGCTTCGCACGCCTGCTTAGCTGTCTGGATGCTGTCATTCATCAACAGTGGCTCGAAGCGTTCGCGGTACAACGTGCGCCATGTTTCCGGGATTTCTGTTCCGACACGGTAGGGTAAAATCCATTCACAAAATTCCTCAAACGTCAGGTGTTGATTCCACGGGCGGTTCCATACGGCAAATGCCTCGTCGATATTTCGAATTAGATAATCGGCAGATAGGTTCTGCACATCCCAATGCAACACCGGTTTTTTCTTCAGGTATTGGGCTTGCTGTCGGAAAGTCTCATATATATAAGGTATATCATACTCTTCTTGCTTGATTTGATACACCGAATCGATGAAGGCATAATACTCGTCAATGGCTGCCCCTGTCAGGTAGCCTTTATCGGCCATGTTCCCAATCAGAAACGCTGCCGCACGAAGCTTCAGCGAATCACCGCTCTCCTCATAATGCCGGAGCACACGCAGTAATTCGCTACGGTTGTCGTCCGCTTTCGAGAACGCTTCTTCGCTTCCTGGTGCTACCGACTTCATTTGACAGGATACCAAGAAAACAATAATCAAGATATAAATAACGTGCTTCATGACTGATAGCTTTCTCTACGTTTTTACTCACTGTACATTATTGTATCACGTTATAAAGATTCTCAATCCTACTTATTATTATTGTTTAGCAAAGTCCACAACGTAGGTTTGACCTTCTTCAGTCGTCAATACCATCTGATAAATGCCTTTTGGCAAATGAGCCACTGAAATCACATACGTACCAGCAGGCACATCCACGATTTCGCAATAATAGAGAGTACCGTCTTCATGTACAATCTGTATTTGCAGATTATCATGCGCTTTCGCAGATTCCAAGACAAATTCATCTTTGACCGTTATCATGTCAAGAGAGAGATTTTCAAAGTCTTCCCACAGAGAAATATCTGTTTCATGGATTTCGGCAGGTGCATTCATACAAACCAACCATGCCATACTTACTACACATATAACTTTTTTCATACGCTTAACACCGTTTTTATTTCAAAACGGTGCAAAAATAAAGCTATTAGTTGGGGAATGCCTCAAAAACTTGTTCACAAAAAGTTTACAAATTACTCACTGAGATAAGTAATTATAAATCAGCGATAAACTTATCTAAATCACTTGCTGAACCATCTTTATTGAAAAACTTCTTGTATAAGCGAGTACGCAAATTGGAGATTGCTGATGCATTCCCTTTATTCATTACTTTAGGAAAAGCTTTGAGCGGAACTTCCAGTTTTAATAAAAAACAAGTCCGCAATTCTATCTCTGAAATTTTAGGATAAAGGGTATGTAAACGCGGAATGAATTGTGGAAAACAGTGTTTGATCAAGTCACGTAATTCTTCCCATTGCGGGGCATTCTCCGGTACATGATCCCAATGTTTTTCTTCATGGAACCATAGATAGATTGGCGTCTGCCGCATTTCCTGTTTGCGAAGTTCTTTTTCTTGTCGTGCCAGCACCTTTTCATCCATGTAAAGTTGGATATGCCGGTTTGAAATTTCCAGTTGGGTTATTTGATATTGTAAATGTTGGCACGTTTCGGTCTTTTTGTCCCGTTCTTTTTGGGCAGCTTCTATCAATAGCTCCAGTTCTTTTATTTGGGTTTGGTTCTTTTGTATTTCATGTTTCTGTTCCTGTTCAGTATCCTTCTCTCTTTCCAATTCAAGCCTCAAATCGGCTAACTTTTTTTCTTGTTCCGCTACGTTTTGCCGGTACTGTTTGAATCGCCGAATGCTCCTGCTAACCAGTATGCCCAGTCCCAATAAGATGAATAGGGCTAGATAAAGAAGTTTTTGCTGGCGTTCGGTTTGCAGCAATAAGCGATCTTTCTCTTGTTCGATCTGTTGGTAATTATAAAGCGTATGTATTTTGTAAATCGCTTCCGTTTGTGTCCTTCTGGCAATACTGTCTTTCAGTTGAGAACTTTTGCGCTCGTAACGGAGCGCCTGCACCAGGTCTCTTTGTTTTTCACTCAAAGAAGCAAACTGTCGGTAAACCTCACGTTGCACATCCAAAGAAGCCTTTTGTTGTAAAGACTTTCGGAAATACATCGAGGCAGAATCAAGTTGTCCGGCATTGAGGCAAATCTTCCCTTGTGAATACAGCGCGATCGGATTTTTGTTTTTTATTTCTTGTGGTAGCTTGTGTATCAAGGCAGCACCTTTATCGATCATTCCATGATCCATAAATGCTGAGATGTATTCATTTAGAATAAGGTTAGTTGCAATAGAATCTTGAGCTATCAAAGCTGTCTTATAGGCCCGTTGGTAATAATAGGCCATACTATCTATCTGTTGGTATTTATCGAAAATACGGGCGATATTCCTTAAACTGACGGAAACCCCTCTTGCATCTCCATGCTTCTCATAGATTCGGTATGAAACTTTGATCGCTTGAATAGCTTCCGAATATAATTCTTGGTAAGCGAATAAGTAGCTCATCTGTTCATAGATGCGACCTGACAATTCTGGTCGGTCACATTCGTGACTGATTTCAGCAGCTTGCTGGAAAGCTTGCAACGATCGTGGTGAATCCCCCAATGTACGATACACCCGTCCTAACATATAATAAGCTTCTAGCTGTTTGACGGGGTCTCCCTGTTTGTCATAATAAGCCACGATGGATTTGATGGCGGAATCCGAGTTCTGTTGGATACGTAACTTGTCTTCGGCACGCAAAGTCAAAAGCGCATGATACATCTTCGTTTCTTCCGGCACTTCCGAAAGGATGGAATCGACCGATGACAAATAAAAACGGGCACTGTCCGGATTCGTTTCCAGACAACGAATAGCTTGCTGCATCGCTTCCGGGTATTCTTGATGTGACCCGCAAGCCACGAGGCAGAGGCAAAAACCAATAAACAGGACGATGCAACTTTTCATGGGCGCCTAATCAATTTACCTGCAAAGATATAGTTTTAAGAATTATATCAGGCTATCTGTTAGCTGAAAAAGTAACACACCTGCTACATATCAGGCAGAATATATGTCAGTCAGTCCATCAACAGCCATTTCCATGCAGGAATAACCTCAATATCTTTGTCTTCTACACGTATCGTCCGTTCTTCATCCCTTGTTATAATCATCAGACGCTTGCAGTCTAAGAAAGAGGACAATTTGACAAGAGCCTTCGTTTCGCGGTATCACCTCATGGCGAGGTACCTCGTTCTGATTATCCGCCAAAACTGATTTCAAAATCTCCTTATTCATATATTGTCTTATTAACAAGACGAAATTAAGCAAATATTGTCTTATCAACAAGACAAAATCAAGTAAATATTGTCCTATAGGTAAGACAATATCGCCATGATACGATTAAAGGAAAGAATTTATTTCGGTTTTTCCCCCCCCACAATACATAGGCCCGTGTATATACATGAATTGACAAAAACATAGGCATGAAATGATGAAAACATAGGCATGAATTTTGGAAAAGATGCCTTACATACCCCCTATCCGATTTTCTTTTATACCCTTCACACACTCCCTTATCCTGCTCATACCCTGTGATTTCCTGTGAAGGGTGTGAAGGGAGCGTCATTTACGCCTGCTGGATGCGCAGCACGCAGCGCCTCTACTCGCCGATTCGCCCTTGAATCACCAGAACCAACAGATATACAAATAGATAGAAAGAGTATGAAAGAACATTTTTTGAATTTACCAGTAGATGGGACAAGGACTTCTAAAAACGAAACGAACGGGAATCGAAAATGATTCTCGTTCGTTTCGCTTTTAATTCCTACTAGGAATGATTCAAAACACGCCGGCTTTTGATGAATTCCCGGCGTGTTTTGATCAAAAGCCGGCGTATTTTGAGAAGCTTCTATAATTCAAACGGATCATACGGAAAAAGAACCACTTCACCGGCTTGCAAAGAAGCTTGTACATCGATCAGACGCTGGTTAGAACTTCCCCGGAATAACAAATCCTCATCTTTCTGGGATTCGATAAACGGACCGTCCACCAACACGTCAATCTGTTCGAGCAAGGCTTTCTGATCCGGCATTTTCACAAGGTTTTCAAACAGATAACCGGTATAACACCAGATATTCTTATGACTCTTCTCCTTGATGGCTTGAGCCAGTTCTGTAAAACCTTTTGCCTGATACATCGGATCTCCGCCACTGAAAGTAACATTGGCGAACTCATCAGCCAGTACGCGTTCCAGGATTTCTTCGGTTTCCATGGCTTGTCCGTTCCCTTGATTCCACGACTCCGGATTATGACAGCCCGGACAACGGTTTGGACAACCGGCACAATAAATAGTAGTCCGGAAACCCGGACCATCTACCGTCGTATCTTCTAAAATATCTAATACCGAGATCATCTTATTCTCCTTTGTCTGTATGCGTGACACGATCTTTCAATTCAGCCAGTTTGGCTTTGTTCCAGCGGTCTGTTGTTCCAACCAGATAACCGGTAATACGCTGCAACTTATCCAAGTGCTTGCTGCCACACTTCGGACATACTTCCAACTCGGCTGCAGAGTTTTCATAACCGCAATCCAGACAACGATTCCGGTTATGGTTTACGGAGCCGTAACCGATATTATATTTATCCATCATATCCACCACCTGCATGATCACTTCCGGATTATGGGTTGCGTCTCCATCCATTTCTACATAGAAAATATGTCCACCGCGAGTCAGATCATGATACGGAGCTTCTATTTCCGCCTTATGACGGGCACTACATTTATAATATACAGGGACATGGTTGGAGTTGGTATAATAATCGCGATCGGTAATTCCCGGCAACACACCAAACTGTTTGCGGTCTTTTGCCGTAAACTTACCGGAAAGTCCTTCCGCCGGAGTAGCCAATACACTGTAATTATGCTGATACTGCTCGGAATACTGATTAGCGCGATCACGAATGTAAGTAACAATCTTCAAGCCCAATGCTTGCGCAAAGGCATCTTCGCCATGATGTTTACCGGTCAATGCGACCAGACATTCTGCCAAACCAATGAATCCAATGCCTAATGTTCCTTGGTTGATCACAGAAGCGATCGTATCATTCGGTTTTAATTTCTCGCATCCCAGCCAAAGAGAAGACATCAGCAACGGGAATTGTTTGGCAAAAGCCGTCTTCTGGAATTCCATCCGCTCATGCAACTGTCGGGCTGTTACGTCCAGCATATAATCCAGTTTGGAGAAGAACATAGCAATACGTTCGTCCTGATTTACTATAGACATACATTCGATCGCCAGACGAACAATATTAATAGTCGAGAACGACAGATTTCCACGTCCGATAGATGTTTTCGGACCAAAGCGATTTTCGAACACACGAGTACGGCAACCCATCGTCGCAACCTCATGCAAATAACGCTTCGGATCGTCGGCTTTCCACTCATCGCTCTGATTAAACGTAGCATCCAGATTCAGGAAATTCGGGAAAAAGCGACGGGCAGTCACTTTACAAGCCAACTTATATAAATCATAATTCCGGTCATCCGGCAAATAACTGACACCACGTTTCTTCTTCCAGATCTGGATCGGGAAAATGGCCGTTTCCCCGTTTCCTACACCTCGATAAGTACTTTTCAGTAACTCCCGAATGATACAACGACCTTCGGCCGATGTATCTGTTCCGTAATTGATAGAACTGAACACCACCTGATTACCTCCTCTCGAATGGATGGTATTCATATTATGGATAAAGGCTTCCATAGATTGGTGTACGCGGCTGACCGTACGGTTCACGGCATGCTGCAAGATGCGTTCATCACCAGTCAAACCTTCCAAAGGCTTATCCAGATAATCATCCAACGGAGCCTGATACAAATGTGAATAATCATTCCCCGCCAACTGTTCCAACACCTTGATTTCTTCAATCAAACTATAGCGGACATACGGAGCGAGGTAAAAGTCGAAAGCCGGAATAGCCTGTCCGCCGTGCATTTCATTCTGAGCCGTCTCCAACGAAATACAACCTAAAATACTAGCTGTCTCAATACGTTTCGCCGGACGAGACTCACCATGTCCTGCCGAAAAACCATCTCTCAGAATCCGATCCAACGGATGTTGTACACAAGTCAGGCTCTTTGTCGGATAATAATCCTTATCGTGAATATGCAGATAATTATTCTCAACAGCCGTTCTCACTTCTTCGCTCAGCAGATAATCATCCACAAACGGCTTGGTCGTTTCGCTGGCGAACTTCATCATCATACCGGCCGGCGTATCCGCATTCATATTAGCATTCTCGCGGGTAACATCGTTCGACTTGATATTGATAATCTCCAGAAACATATCCCGTGTCTTTGCTTTCCGGGCAATGCTTCGCTGATTCCGATAAGCAATATATTTCTGAGCTACATCCTTGCGGCTGCTGTTCATAAGTTCCATTTCTACAGCATCCTGTATATCTTCCACCGTCATTTGAGGCGCACCTTTAAAAGAAATGCGGTCCGTTATCTGGCGGATCAGTTGCATATCTTCTCCCATCTGAGTATGCAACATAGCTTTTCGAATAGCCGTAGCTATCTTTTCCTCGTTGAAACCAACGATACGTCCGTCTCGTTTGACTACTGTCTGAATCATGTCTTACTCGATTAAAAAATCTATTGAATTAAACTTCGGCAAAGATAGTTTCATTCTCCATAGATTTTCATTTTGGAAAACTTTTAGACAGTTAAATTTTGTCAATCTATTAATTTACAATACAAAAGAAAACCTTTTGGGAAAACTTTATTTTAACAATGAAAATTTTGTTTTCCCAAAAGGTTTTATATAGGATTTATCTTTTTACTATTTTCTTCCATTAAATTCCTTGACGGCATCAAACATTGCCAAGATATTTTGAGGAGGAACATCCGGTAAAATATTATGAACGGTATTAAATACAAAACCACCGCCGGCCGACATAATTTCCAAACGTTCCAATACTTGTTCGCGCACTTGTTCGGGTGTTCCGTTATTCAACGTGCCGACAGTTTCTACACCACCGCCCCAGAACGTACAGTCTTGTCCGAATTCTTTCTTCAGAAATTCCGGTTCCATTTGACGGGCATTCGTTTGTACCGGATTGAAGATTTCAATACCTGCCTCAATCAAATCAGGCATCAACGAAGAGATCGAACCACAAGAATGGATAAAGGTATGCATTTGACTATGCGTCTTCACATAATCGCACAGCTGTTTGTGCCGAGGTTTAAACAACGAACGGTAAGTATCTACATCCATAAACGGACCGGAAGTCATACCCAGGTCGTCACCAAAGCGAATAATATCCACAATATCACCAACCGAGTCACAAACTTTAGCCAGTGTTGCCAAATGTCTTTCCAACAATTGATCCAGCATCCGGGCTACCTGATCCGGCTCACACAATAAATCCATCAGGAAATTATCCATCCGTCGCAAGAAAGTTCCCCATTCAAACAGGTTACAACCACAGACAATCATCAAAGCTTTGTCTGTTGATGCTCTCAACTGAAGTGTTTTTTCTCGCAGGGTTTTCCAGAAATCCGGATCTTGAGTATGATCCCACGGACTATGTACGTAACGAGACCAGAGTACGCGGCCCATTTCTTCGTCCAACGTATCATAATTCTCCGGGAATCCATTGATATAAGGGAAGTAAGACTGATCAAAGAATGTCGCACCCTGAGGCATCAAGGCCAACAATCGTTTTCCATCTTCATCATAACAGTGATAGGAACCGTCGGCTTGTTTTACCGGATTGAAATGAATCGGATAAAAGGCTTTATCTCCATTGGCTAGAATTGTTTCATGCCAATCTTTCTCTTCCGTATTAAACGCACGTCCGATATCCAATACATCAACCCCAAAACGATCGATGATCGACATATCCAGTTGTGCCAGTTGTTGTACAACATCATAGATCTGTACCGGAAGATCAGTTCTTCCGATAGCCTTTAACAAATTAGAATAAGCAATAGCCGATATACCGGAACTCGGTGTAGAACCCAAATCAACCGGTACCTGATCGGGCTGTTTATGTGCAATCGCAGCCAATACTCTTTCTCTTGAATTCATAACGAAAATGATTTAATATCTACTTTTAATCAAGCTGATAACTTAACTCTCGATTTATCCTTCCCCACTCATGCCGATGATGAAAGAAGAAACAACCAAAATAAATAACCCAGCATACATCCACCGGTAAATAGAAGGTGTTGCGACTTTCCATTCTCCGCGATATAATCCCCATAACGTGGCAAAGACAATGGTCAGAGACATTAATATTCCCCAAGCCGTAAATGAATACGTACCCATCATGCTCTTTCCCATTCCATAGAAAATCATATTGACAAACCACAAGAAGCCGGCCAATCCACTAAACAGATAATTCGCAGAGAGCGATATTTCCTTCGTCCGGACAAATAAGGACAAAGTTCCGTTCCGTTTGGCCATCACCAAGCACCAAACCAATGTAATACAGAAAGAACCAAAGAACAATACCGTAAAGATCGGTAACGTCAGGAACAGGCTGTCTGTTCCTGAATCAGCAAAAGCAGCAGCTATTTCTCCGCCCTGTTCTATGCCTAAAGCCTGAGAAGCTCCGGTAACACCCACGAAAAGAGCCAGTAATAATCCTTTCGTAAAGTTGAGTTCCGAATCAGCTCCTGCCATCAGTTTATCTTTCTGATAACCGGCATACGCACTGACGGCAACACCCAACGCGGCAATCAGCAAACCTATCAATAACAATGTTCCGCCAGATTGCTGCATCATGACAGACAATCTGCCATCCAATAAAGGAGGAACTATCGTTCCGAAAACCATCATTAAACCCAAAGAGAGCATAAATCCTAATGAAACGCCCAAATAACGCAAGGACATACCAAATGTCAGATTACATATTCCATAGGCAATACCCAATAGAAAAGTCTTCAACAACGTCCCTGTTCCACAAGCCGCCAACGAACCGATAAAGTCTGAACAGAATATAAAACAAGACAGAATCGGGACAAGTACATACCCAAACAAGCTATAAATTAGCCAATAATTCTCCCATTTCCATTCTTTTGTCTTTTCAAAAGGCATGGAAAAACTCCCGGAAGTGAAAGCGCCGATGGCTATAATTCCAATTCCGGCCAACAAAGTCGTGTCCATTTATAAAGTCTTAATCCAAGTGAAATACCTCTTCCATTTCAGCCCACCATTCTCCTTCTTTACGGGTAGCTACCGGATCCTGACAAGGATTACATAATTTCCACCATTCTTGTGTGGTGGGATCGGCAGCCATCTTCTTCATATCCGCTTCATAATCGTTGCCAACATACTCATAATAACTGTAAAGCATCCCATCTTTGTAGTAAATTGAATAGTTGCGGATGTTGCAAGCTTTGATCATTTTCAATACACCCGGCCATACATTTGCATGAAGGCGTTTGTACTCTTCCAGTTTTTCAGGTCTTACCCCAATAATACTTCCTACTCTTTTCATGATAATTAAGTTTAAGTGATTCAGTTGCAAAGCTACAAAATAAATCGATGGATCCATAATTCAAAATACGAGTATATTTTGTCTTTTTCCGTTATTTATCCTGATTCTCACATCTTTCGAAAAAGACTTTCGCATTTGTTACTGTATGGGTTTATTGGTATCTTTGGCAACAAAAACATCAGAAACACATGAAAGCTTTATTTTCCACCCAACGAACAAGCAGACAGCTCTTCTTATTGGTTCTGCTGATTGCCATCGGCAGTCTGTTGTCTTCTTTATTCGGACTGGGTTTGTTCCAGCTTATCTGCGGAACTTCTACCGGAATGGAACAGCATCCGGATATGATGCGCCTGTTTCAATTCATTACGGCTGTCGGAACCTTCCTGCTTCCTGCCTTGCTTACGGCCTGGCTATGCAGTGATCAGCCGAAAGCCTATTTAGGATTAAACGGAATACCCGACGGACGATTGGTGATCCTTGTCGTTGCCGGCATGATCCTTCTCAATCCGGTTATCAGCCTGACGTCTATGCTTAATGAAAGCATGCAACTACCGGCTTGGGCTGCTCCTCTTGAGAATTGGATGCGGCAACAGGAAGATTTGGCCTTGCATTTCACCAACCTGCTAATCGAAGGCGAAGGCATTTCTCCCCTATTCACCAATCTGATTGTTATAGCCCTGACGGCTGCTATCTGCGAAGAATTCCTCTTCCGTGGTACTTTACAGCAGATCATCGGACGCTGGACAACCAACCAACACGCCGTTGTCTGGATTTGTGCCATTCTTTTCAGTGCTTTCCACCTGCAGTTCTACGGATTCATTCCGCGTATGATCCTGGGAGCTTACTTCGGTTATCTGATTATCTGGACCCGGAATATATGGCTGCCGGTTCTGGCGCATTTCTTCAATAATGCCGTCAGTGTTATCGCCATGTCGGACAGTGAATGGAAAGAGAGTGAATGGGTCAGCGGCAAGATTTCGGATGCTCACTTGTGGCCTTATATAGGTATGGCGGTCTTAGCATTGATCGGCTTTGCCTTTATCATCCGATATATCCGGAAACTCAGCATTGATGCCTGAGAAATTATCCGATCCTAAAAAGAATATAAAAGGCAGAATCGGTAAAAAGAAGACCGGTTCTGCCTGATTTTTTATCGTTCCACCCTTGTGGGACGACCGTTTCACCTAGGTGGGACGATCGTATCACAGCCGTGGAACGATCGTATCACCCAGGTGAAACGATAAAAAGCCAATATGATTTGATTATAAATCTTTCTTTCGAAGGACGAAATCCCTACCCAGATATTTTTCCCTAACAATCTCGTTTTCGGCCAATTGTTCTGCCGTTCCTTGGAACAGTACCTTTCCTTCAAACAACAGATAAGCACGATCGCAGATACTCAATGTTTCATATACATTATGATCGGTAATCAGAATACCGATATTCTTATGACGCAAACGCGCCACAATCGTTTGAATATCCTGTACCGCAATCGGATCGACACCGGCAAAAGGCTCATCCAGCATGATAAACTTCGGATTGATGGCCAGACAACGGGCAATCTCTGCACGACGACGCTCACCACCCGACAAACGGTCGCCTAAATTCTTCCGAACCTTCTGCAAACCAAATTCCGAAATCAAGCTCTCCAGTTTTTCCCGCTGATATTCTTTCGTTGTATTGGTCATCTCCAATACTGAACGGATATTATCTTCTACAGTCATTTTGCGGAAGATGGAAGCTTCCTGTGCCAAATACCCAATTCCGTTGCGCGCACGCATATATACCGGAAACTTGGTTATTTCCATATCGTTCAGAAAGATTTTACCTTCGTTGGGCGTAACCAATCCTACTGTCATGTAGAAGGTTGTTGTCTTGCCAGCGCCATTCGGACCTAACAATCCGACAATCTCGCCTTGTTTGACATTGATCGATACATGATTTACGACCGTACGCGCCCGGTATTTCTTCACCAAGTCTTCCGTACGAAGTACCATTTGTTGATTTTCAGCCATCGTTCTCATTTGTTTTGTGCAAAGAAACAGAAATAAATCATGCCAAACAACACTTCCATACCGGATATTTCCCTAACTTTGCCCTCTGCAACAAAAGAAATTCGAGTAAAAATGATAAAAGCATTACATCAAGTAGGAGAATATGTCATGCTGATGCGGAAAAGCATCACCATTCCCGACCGCTGGAACATGTTCTTCAAGCAACTTGTCAAAGAAATTTACAAACTAGGTGTTGATTCTCTTTGGATTGTGGTTATCATCTCCGTATTTATCGGAACGGTAATTGCCATTCAGATCTCATTAAACATCAGTTCACCGCTGATTCCGAAGTTTACCATCGGTTATACTACACGTGAAATTATCTTGCTGGAGTTTTCTTCCTCCATCATGTGTCTGATTCTGGCCGGAAAGGTAGGAAGTAACATTGCTTCCGAAATCGGAACCATGCGTGTAACCGAACAAATTGATGCGATGGAAATCATGGGTGTCAACTCGGCCAACTTCCTGATTCTTCCTAAAATGGTTGGAATGATGGTATTTATTCCTGTACTGGTTATCTTCAGTATGTTTACCGGTATCTTGGGTGGTATTGCAGCCAGTTATTCTTCAGGAACGAACATGACTCCGGCTGCTTTCGAATATGGTTTGCAATTCTATTTCAACCAGTTCTATATCTGGTATTCTATTATCAAATCGGTAGTTTATGCCTTTATCATTTCTTCCATAGCCGCCTACTTTGGATATAATGTGAAAGGAGGAGCACTTGAAGTTGGTAAAGCCAGTACCAATGCCGTCGTGATGAGTAGCATCATGATTCTGCTGGCCGACGTAATATTAACGAACTTAATGTTGACTTGATCATGATTGAAGTAAAGAACATTACCAAATCATTTGAAGGCCGTCCGGTATTGAAAAATATCAGTACCGTATTTGAAGACGGAAAAACCAACCTGATCATCGGACGAAGCGGATCAGGAAAAACTGTAATGATCAAGAACATCATCGGATTGATGCGTCCGGACAGCGGACAAATCCTGTATGACGGTCGTGACCTTACGTTGATGAATAAAGAAGACCTGAAGATTCTCCGGAAAGAAATGGGAATGCTTTTCCAGGGCTCGGCGTTGTTTGACAGTATGACGGTGCTCGAGAACGTCATGTTTCCCTTGGATATGTTCTCGAAAGCCAGCACCAAAGAAAGACAAATGCGCGCTGAATTCTGTCTGGACCGTGTAAACCTGTCGGAAGCCGGTCATCTTTATCCATCGGAAATCAGTGGAGGTATGATGAAACGAGCCGCTATTGCCCGTGCCATCGCCTTAAACCCGAAGTATCTGTTCTGCGACGAACCCAATTCCGGACTCGATCCTAAAACATCTTTGGTGATCGACGATCTGATTCACGACATTACTATTGAGTTCAACATGACAACCGTTATCAATACACACGATATGAATTCCGTTATGAATATCGGAGACAATATCGTATTCATCAAAGAAGGTGTCAAAGAATGGCAGGGAACAAAAGAAGACATCATTACGTCAGACAATCAGGCATTAAATGACTTTATCTTCGCATCTGATCTTTTCCGCAAGGTAAAGAAAATGGAAGTAGAAGAGCTGAAAGAAGGACATAAATTATAACAAGTCACAAAAGGGTGTGCCGTCACACCCTTCACAGCAAATCACAGAATATGAACAAAATAGGAGCGTGAGTGAAGGGTATAAACAAAAATCGGATATGGGTAAATGAATTCTTATTTTTACCTGCTCATTTCATACTACTATTCTTAAATTTGCCCATCCTGCTATTGGGGCAAAATAATCTTTCTTGATATATATTGTAGAGGCGCAGCGTGCTGAGCCTCAAACGGTGTTGCTAAAAATACCGACATATATATTAGGCACGGATGACACGGAAAACACGGTTTTAAATAAATATTTACCGTGTTAATCTGCGTGCCTGATTTTTCTGCTACGATAGGCTGGAGGCGCAGCACGCTGCGCCTCTATTGTCGCGAGGTCTGTTTTGAAGATGATCGCTATAGAGGCTTATTCAGGAAAATGGGGATTACATACATGAAACAACCTTGTTTCGTCCTATAATCCATATATTTTGGAAAATAATATGAGTTTTTCCTTGTTGATTCGGAAATCCTCTTTATCTTTGCATCGAATCCGTAGCTGACAGCGGTTGGCGATGACGCGGATCATTTACTTATTGTAAGCATTTTACGAAGATTATTCCCTTGTTGAAAATCGGCAAAATTTTTAAGCGTGGTGGAATAGTGGACAGTAAATGCTTGCGCTGGTTACGTATATAAATATCTGCCATTCTGCGGTGGATTGTATTATATCGTATAAGGCGCGGGCTGTTGTTCTATTATTACCATGCGGGCGTTTGCCGATGCCTCAACATAAATGATAGACGACAAGCCCGCGCTTTTTTTATGTTTCGATATAACCAAAGCCGGGTTTCTCCTTTCTCAACTACTCTTCGTGAAATTAATTGTTGAATTATCCTTATTAATAACATTAATTAATTTCATTATTATGAACAAAAAGTTTTCTACATTGATGGCCGGCTTATTGCTGGCTGGTGGAGTGTTCAGTACTGCGAATGCCATGAATTTGACTGAAGCAGAAGCTGGACGCTACTATCAGATCAAACAGACTGGTACTTGGAACTCTACAGGCTGGACTGTACCAACAGGCAACGATTTTGGAACTTATATGTGGTACTACAATGAAGACTCTAAAAGAGTTGAAATGGTAAATACAGTTCCAACTGGTAAAGAAGATAATTCTTATTGGAGAATTGATGAAAAAGATGGTTACTATACATTTACAAGCAAAAGTGGAAAGGTGTTCACTGTAACTGTAGGCGATGCAACTATCTCTAAATTTAAGATGGGCGGATATTGTCAACAAGATGGAGTTGATATAAATCCATTATACTTTGATTTAGATGATAAAGTAGAAGGAAATTCTCATTATGTAAATTGTATTGATGAGAGTGGCGAATTTCCATTAGTAGGTGCTACTGACGCTGCTCGTGGTTTCGATGCAACACCTGTTCCTGCTACTGAATTCTCTGCTGACGATTTGAACGCTTTCTTAGGTGCTGAAGTTGGTTTCAAGATGACTATCGGTTATTTGAAAGACAACAAAGCTGATAAGTACACAGCTTACGAAGGTTTGGAAGGAAATCCGTTCGATGGCCTGTTGTATGCAGATGATACAAAGATGTCTGACGGTTACAAACTGCGTAAAGGTGGTAAAGACGGTGATATTATCGTATTGCTGAATGACAATTACAACAAGCAGAATGCCGATGTTATTAAGGGAGTAAACGGCTACAAGTTTGCAACAATGACTCCGGAAGCATTCAATTTGCAGGTACAAAGAGATAATGCTCAAACGGATGCGACTAAGAAAGTAATCAAGTCTTATAAGTTCCAGATTTCTCAACAGGTTGGTTCTAATGACTTGGAAGTGGCTATCGGTAACAATATGGAGTTGATCGTTTCTAAGTTCGGAACTCAAACTGTATTGACTACTGCCGCAAGCAAGAAGGATGGCGAAGCTACTTACAACAATGCTACAAATAAAACTTACGTTCGTTTGGGTGGTAACAACTTGGTTGACATGACGAAGTTTGCCGGTAAAGTTTACTATTCATTCATCAACGAAGACGGTGAAGTCGCTGGTGCTAATTGTAACGAATTTAAGACCGCTATCACTGATTACTTGCGTAAAAATGCCCAGGCAAACATGCCGGAAGGTCAGTGGGTATTGACATCTGTAAAAGATGGTGAAGCTACTTTCTCTAACCGTGAAAGCAAACAGACATTCACTATCGAGTTGAATAAATTCTATACAACAGAAGAAGCAGGTGTATATGAAATCAACGGAGAATTGTACACAATCAATACAGTTGCGATGGCTGATGCCGATAAGGGTTATGCCGACTTCGGTAACACTATTTTAAAGCATTACACAATCGGTGTTTATTCTCCAGTATGGGGTGGTGTTGCCAACTTCGTAGAAAATCATGCTTCTGCTAATCACCAGATTGGTTTGGATATTGAGGATGCTACTGTTTGGAAGTTGTCAGCCAATGATACAGAGGCTAAATTCAGCCCGATTACAGATGCAAAGACTGAAGAAACTGACTCTGTATATGTAATCAACGAATATGTTCTGTGGAATACAACGAATAAGGTATATGATACAAAGAAAGACACTTTGAAAGTTGTTTCATACATGATCCAAAATGCTGAAAACGGAGAATACATGGCTTATGCCAATGCTTCTGATAAGAAATTCTATACTTGCAAGAAGAGCGAAGCCCAAGCATTTGCTTTCAAGAAAGTAGGCGATTCTTACAATATGGTAGAAGTTGTTCTTCATGACGGAACTACAGGTGCTAAGATCGAAGGTGGTAAAGTATATGGCGGCGATTCAGCAAACAAGGGATTGTTGAACAAAGTTTCTTGCATCTACGATCGTGTTGAAAACGATTTGATTCGAGTTTCAACAGGTGACATCAACTTGTATCGCCGTGTTAAGAATGGTATGGATACCATCTCTATCTATCGTGCAGAAAATGCTTCTCAGCTGTTGTTCGAAAAAGAAACATTCTTAGGTTGGGCAAACGATAATCAATTCGACTTTGCTCCGGCTATGTTAGCTGATACAGCCTATGTAGAAGAAGGTGCTATCCGTCCGCAGTATATGTTGGTAGTTGGTAAACCGATTTCTATCACAAAGGGTACTCAGGAATTATGTCCGATCTGCGGCAAACCTGAATGCGAACATTCAAAAGCAACTTACGATACAGTAGAAGGTCGTTACTTGGTTAACTTGAAAGATTCTGCTATCGCATTCGATGCTAAGAATATCCATGCAGTCAATCCGTACATGAATACTGAAAAGTATTATCGTTTAGGTTTCGTACCTGCTAAGCGTGTCAACAAGACTTTGACCATCACTTCAACTGGTAAGGAATTGAACATCGGTACTCCGGATTACAATGAAGCTAAATTTGCATTCAAATATGTAAACGAAGCAGAAGGTACATTCAAGATCGAAACAGCAGACTTCGCAAGAACTGGTGCAGACAGAGGTAAGATGTTGGAAAATCCGGGTTACTTGAAGACTATGAACGGTGTAATCGTAGTTGTAAGCGATGAAAAGGATGCAGACATCTTCAATATGAACGAAGACGAACATCGTAATCCTACTGCCAACGAATCAATCAACGCTGCTAACGTAGTAGTTGCAGGTGTAAACGGTGCTATCGTAGTGAAGGGTGCAGAAGGCAAGAATGTTATCGTAAGCACAATCTTAGGTAAGGTGGTTGCTAACGAAACAATCGCTTCAGACAACGCAACTATCGCAGCTCCGGCTGGTATCGTAGTTGTATCAGTTGACGGCGAAAGCTTCAAGGTAGTCGTAAAATAATTGACAATTGACGATTGATAATTGACAATTATAAAATCAGTAGAGACGTGGCGTGCCGCGTCTCTTACTGATAAAAAGAAATTCATAATTGAATAAATTAATTGTTTATCCACCAACCGGCAACGGTTTGCAGAGTATCCCGCGAGGGTGAAAGTGGAATAGTTAATTAAAAGAGTTAATAGTCACACATCTTTGTTTTGCAAAGATAAGTATCTCGTGAGAGTGAACAAGTGGCATTAGTATTAATAATAGTGTAATATAAAGTTTGTTCCGCCCGTAGCCTTGTGAAAGGTGAGCGCGGAAGTTCTAAAAAAGGAAATCCCTGCGGTTGTTATAGCCGTGGGGATTTTTTGTTCTTATTTTCGTTTGTATCGTTCTTTTGGCTTGACCCAAAAGAACCAAAAGGTCAAGGCTTACACTCCGAAGGCCGAATCAATTGAAAATTGACAATTGATAATTGAAAATGCTCTCTTCTGAAAAATTCAGAAGCACCAACTTTTCAAAGGCGGAGCTTTTGGCTCACGCAGAAGCACCAACTTTTCAAAGGCAGAGCTTTTGACTCACGCAGAAGCTCCAACTTTTCAAAGGCAGAGCTTTTGACTCACGCAGAAGCTCCAACTTTTCAAAGGCAGAGCTTTTGACTCACGCAGAAGCTCCAACTTTTCAAAGGCAGAGCTTTTGACTCACGCAGAAGTACCAACTTTTCAAAAGCAGAGCTTTTGACTCACGCAGAAGTACCAACTTTCCAAAGACAGAGCTTTTGACTCACGCAGAAGTACCAACTTTTCAAAGGCGGAGCTTTTGACTCACGCAGAAGGGTCCAAAATTAAAAAGCAGGGCTTCCGAACTTTTCAGTAACCCTGCTTTTCTAACAACATTCGTTATGATCTGACAGATTTTAATTCATTTCCTTTTCTGCAAGCGAAAAGAGATCCACCCTAAGTACAACAAACATAAGAGTAATAAAGACAAGCCAGCCACTTGTCCCAAGGCATCCGACAATACGCCCATCAACGGAGTAATCAAGGCTCCTCCTGAAACACCCATGATCATCAATGCAGAAATCTCATTGTCGCGTTCCGGCAGATGTTGCAAGGCATACGAAAAGATAATCGAGAATACATTGGAACAAGTTAATCCTACTACCACAACCAGAATGGAAATCCATAACAGGCTATCGACAACCAATAACAAGATGAACCCGACAATGGCGATTCCCATACTGTATTGCATAAAACGATCAGACGCAATCCTTGCCAATAAAAAGGCACCAACAAACGAGCCGATGGTTCGGGCCGAGAAATAAAGGCTACTACCCAAGCCGGCTTCGCTCACCGACATACCGGTTTTCTCCATCAGTAACTTGGGGATCGTCGTATTCAAGCCTACATCAATCCCGACAATAAAGAGAATACCCAAGAACAACATCACGATATATCGGTCCTTGAATAACGAACAGACCGTAGCAAAGGTTGAGGCTTGTGCCGACTTCTTCTCTTCTTCATGGACACCGGCCAGCAGCCAGGTAAGAGAAAGCAAAGTCGTCACGGCATAAACAGCAAAGATCCATTTCCAATCACCCCAGAAAGAAGCTGCTGCCCCTGCAATTAGCGGACCTAAAAAGGAAGAGACCGCTTTCAGAAACTGTCCCAACGTCAAGACACTGGTTACTTTTCCAGAAGAGACTACGCTGGCTACCATCGGATTCAAAGAGACTTGAAGGATCGTATTTCCAATTCCCAACAAAGCAAAGGCCAGCAATACACTGGCAAAATCATAGAGAAACAAAGGTAACAACATCGCTACAATAGTGATACCCAACGAAACCGCTACCGTATTTCGCCGACCAATCCGTCCCATCAACATTCCGGTCGGAATGGAAAAGATAGCGAACCACAAGAACACCATCATCGGTATCAGATTGGCCAACGTGTCCGACAAACCGAAATCATGCTTGACATAATTCGTCGAAATACCGACAACATCCACAAATCCCATTACAAAGAAACCGAACAGGATCGGGAAAATAGTCCATTTGGAATTTGATTGATTCATAATATCTGATTTAACCGTTAATACAAATCTTTGGGTTGACTACCCATTTCCATCTCCAAAACACCACCTTCCGCGAATGAAGCAAAAGGCAAATGAGGTTCATGCAACGTTTCCCCGTTCAACCGGTATTGCTGAACATAGCCATTCTCCGGCGTATTTCCTTTGACCTGGATGACAAATTCTTTTCCGGAATAATATTTCGGATTCAATTGAATCGTAATCTTATCAAATAGAGGAGCACCTAAACCGAATGAAGGTTGTGAATCCGTCAATCCCTTGACATCAAACAAGCCCATTGACGAGATAACATACCAGGCACCTAATTGTCCCTGGTCTTCATCTTGTCCGTATCCATAGCCATGAATACCGTCTGTTCCATAGAACTCATTCAAGATGGCCCGTACCCATTTTTGCGTAAGCGAAGGACGACCAGCTTCATTGAACAGCCATGAAATATGGAGACAAGGTTGATTCCCTTGGTTATATAATGTCTGCAGACCGGCAAAAGCCCCGACTTCTTTTCCCCCACTGAAAATCATCTTCTGGGAAACCGTAAAGATACTGTCGAGACGAGCATTGAAAACATCAGCCCCAACCTTACCGACCAGTCCTTGTACATCATGTGGTACATAGAACGTATATTGCCAAGCATTTCCCTCTTGAAAGCCACGCCAGACTTGCATCGGATTGAAATTATCGACAAACTGTCCGTCTTTCTTTTTCGGACGAATAAAGTTTACAGACGGATCATACAATCGTTCCCAACCTTTGGACAAATACATCAGCTGATTATAATGTGCCGTATCTCCTAATTGTTTAGCCCATTGTGCTACAGCCCAGGCACTATAAGAATACTCCAATGTATGAGAAGCTGAGAACATGAAAGTCTCATGATATCCTTCTCCTTCATCTGCATGCGGCACATAACCATACTGAACAAACTCCTTTGTATTGACTTTCCCTGCACCAAAAGGACGATTCTCGCCATCCAGTTCATTCTTCAGACAAGCTTCATAAGCCAGTTTTGTGTCAAAGTCCCGAATACCACATTCATAAGCTCCGGCAATAATCGTAGGCAACAGGTTTGTTCCCACTCCGGAAACATAACGGTTATTCGCCAAACCGTCAGCCAACCATCCGGCATCTTCATAGGCCTGTAAATGACTGCTGATGTAATCGGATATATATTCCGGATAAGCCATGATCCACAATTGGGAAAGATTCCACTGAGCTCCCCAGGCTGCATCTGTATTATAGATGTTATGAACCGGCTTTCCATCCTTCATCTCCAATTGTCCTATCGAACCATCATTCTTCGGATAAGCACCATTGACATCATTTACCAAGCCCCGTCCCAACAAGGCATGATACAGGCCGGTATAAAACTTCACCTTATCTTCCTGTTTGGAAGTCTCCACCCGGATACGTCCTAAGTATTCTTCCCAAATCCGATGTGCCTGTTCTTTGGCCTCATCAAAGGAAAGATCTTTGGCCTCGGCCTCTAAATTCAGACGGGCATTCTCCACGGATGTATAAGACAAACCGACCTTAGCTGTTACCGATTCGGCCTCCGGAAAATCGTAGGTCAAGTAAACACCGGCACCAACCCCTTTGAGTTCTCTGGCTCCCGGCTGTTGTTTCTCTCCCTGGAACGTACCAAACGATGATGGCTGTTTATCCAATACGGCCGAGAAATATAAAGGGACTTGCGCTCCCGGCTGGTACTTCTTGACATATTCCGGCAAGGTAATCACCCAACCTTCTACCCGTCCGTCTTCTGTATAAGAGACAAACGCATCTGCTACGGCACCACTTTCTCCCTGACGGTTCCCGATGTCAAACAAAAGGTGATTGTCTGCTCCTTTCGGAAAATGAAAGCGCTGATAAGCCACACGCGGAGTAGCGGTCACTTCTGCCCGTATCTGATAATCGTCCAACAATACAGAATAATAACCCGCCGTAGCTACTTCGTTCGCCCGGTCAAAATGCGAGCGATATCCGGTTTTGATACTATCAGTTGGCAAGCCTGGAACAGTTATCAGTTTTCCGGTAGTAGGCATCAAGACAATTCCCCCAACCTGAAACTCATGTAAACATGGAAAACCCTCAATCGAATTTTCCCGATAATCATAACCCGTAGCTTCCCATCCTGAAGCATTTCCCAAATGTCCGTTCGTTGAAGGTCCCGGTTTCGCCATTCCAAACGGCATAGCGCCCGGCGTAAAATGAAACCAACGACAATGAGCTGTTCCGATACGCGGTTCCACATATTGTGTCAGTGATTCCTGCTCTTCCTTTCCGGAAGAAGTGGAAACACAAGCCTGCAAAACGAACGAACACGCCAGCAGTATAGAATAATAAATAGATTTCATACGCATAGATTTTCTGTTAGCATTCTCATCATTCTTTATCCAATTTCGCCAAAGCATATTGGTAAGCGCCTAAAGCAATGGAACGGCTCGCTCCCTGTTTAGAGATCGCAACACCAATACGTTTATAAGGATCATAATCCACCCAGCGGTCCGTTCCCGGTACTTGTACCTGTGTAACTTGCCCTTTCAGGAATTCCTGTAACTCCTTCGGATTCTCCAAATTAAAAGGCTTCATCTGCAAACGGGCAAACCGATTTCCATTCATCATACCTGTCGTACCCGACAATTCCCGCATCAATGCCGGAAGAATATACTTCGAAGCACCAGACAAACCACCTCCTATCACTACCAATCCGTCAATCAATGTAATGGCAGAAGCAATGGCCTCGCCTGCCATTTCGCCCAGTTCTTCAAAGGCTGTCATTGCGGCCTGCCGGTTACCCGGACGACAACCTTCAGCGATATCGAATATATCTTTAGGAGTCAAATCGCTAGTATCACCCGAATGTTCCTGATATACCCGTTTAACCGCCCGGATACTCACACTTTCCTCTACAATATAATCCGGATATTTCTTGTTACGACAGCACCAGACATCACCACCGGTACCATTATCACCAATCAACAACTCGCCATTGATCACCACACCGGCACCGAATCCGGTACCTAATGTAATTCCCAATAGGTTATGATATTGTTTACAACTACCTGCCTCCTTCAACTGACGGTTCACTTCCGGTAAAACACCGGTAAGCGCTTCTCCGTAAGCGAACAAGCTACCGTCATTGTTGATGAATACAGGAATTCCGAAATACTCCTGCAAGAACGGACCTAAAGCTACCCCACCCCGGAAGGAAGGGAAATTGGGTAAATCTCCAATAATCCCTGCTTCATA